>Ga0256404_1000197_pt1 | contig 150538 bp, 129 predicted proteins | sample RumenRJG_01DNA_FD_185990 | JGI IMG/M metagenome (GOLD analysis project Ga0256404, IMG submission 185990) | Bovine rumen microbial communities from Lethbridge, Alberta, Canada - RJG_01 | ecosystem: Host-associated > Mammals > Digestive system > Stomach > Rumen | place: Canada: Alberta...
ATTGGCGAGGGTCAGTACACCCGGCAGTTCCTCGTTGATACGGCGCATCTCCGCCTCATTTTCCGGGGACTCCACGAAAATAATATCAGCACCCGCCTCTTTGTAGGCATGCGCACGCTCGATAGCTGCATCGATCCCCAGTACGGTGCGGGCATCGGTGCGGGCCATAATCATAAAGTCAGGATTTATACGGGTGTCGACAGCCGCCTTGATTTTGCCCACCATCTCCTCCGTGGAGATGACTTCACGGCCAATCATATGACCGCATTTTTTGGGCATAACCTGATCTTCCAGCTGAATGACAGCCACCCCTGCCTTTTCGTATTCGCGGACGGTACGCATGACGTTCACTGCATTGCCAAAGCCGGTATCCGCATCGGCAATGACGGGAAGGCCGGAGCATTCCACCAGATTAGCGGCACGGGCCACCATCTCGCTCATCGTCATCAGTCCCACATCGGGTCTGCCCAGATGGCTGGCAGACTGGCCGTATCCAGTCATATAAACGGCATCAAATCCCAGCTTGCCGATGATTTTGCCGGTAAGCATGTCGTGAGCTCCTGGAGCAACAATTGTCTTTTTAGAAGCAAAAAGCTCCCTCATTCTCTGTGGTCCGTTCATGGTTATCTTCACTCCTATCATTGATTCTTATTGATGATTTATTCAGGGACTGAATCGGCCGATTCCTTCCCGCTCACATAGTTTTTCAAAAAACGCAGCGCCGCATCGGGATAGTGCTTCCCCAGTACGCCCATGGCATAGAACAGATAATTCCGATCCAGGATAATCTGCGGCTCTTTTAAGGGAAGCAGAGAAATTCCAGGATCTGCAAAGCAGCGGCGTACCAGCGCTTTGCCCAGCGCGGGATCCGTATGGGTAAAAATACCGCCAATACAGACAACGCGTTCAACATTCCTGAGATCACGGCCTACCGCAGTTCCTGCCATAATCCCCATCACCGGATCTTCAACCTCCGCGTAATGTCCGGCATGGCGCCGCAGCGCCGTTTGAATGGCCAGGCTGGCCAAAGCCCGTTCCATCATCTGTTCCCTTCCATTCTGCGGAATATAATCGGGGTGTTCTTCCAGATGCCGGGCAAAATCAAGTACCTCCTGCGCTGTTACGGCGCAGGGTTCCTCCATCGCCCGGATAATGGCGTTGGGACCGACTGTCTCCGGTATACCGGTGGCACTGACCCGAAGGCCCAGGTTTCCCTCTACCGTACGATAGGAGAACTGTTTCTCATTGTTGATGACCAGGCCCCGTTCCTCAATGCTGAGCCGTTCCAATTCCGGCAGTACGGAGTGGATATCGGTCGTTGCCCCGCCGATATCCACCACAATGAGAGAACCCGCACCATCCTGTTCGTAGGTGCCTTTGGCTAACAGCTCACTGGCCAGAAGAACGGCTCCCGGTGTAGGAACTACCGTCTGGTCGGTCAGCGTATCTCTGAATTCCAAAAGCCCTTTTGCTCTGGTAATCTGTTTGATAAACTGCTCATGAATAGCTTCCCTGGCGGGCTTGATATTCAGCTCATGGATGGTGGGCATGATGTTCGGAACCCGCACATAATCTATACCCTCCCGGTCAAAGGCTTCCGCCGCCGCCCTCTGGGCATATTTATTGCAGGCTACGATCACCGTTGCCTTGCTGTGCAGCTCGCAGATCATCCCGACGTTCTCCAGGATACAGTCCTCATTCCCTCCGTCTGTGCCGCCGGATAGAAGAATGATATCGGGATTGATCTCCATCAGTACCTCCCGACGATAAGACAAAGGCTCATCGGCGGAGATAACCTGCATGACCCGGGCGCCGGCGGTCATTGCGACCTCCTTGGCTGCCTTGGCCGTTACTCTCGGCATGTATCCCAGTGCCGCCATGCGAAGTCCTCCTGCGGCACTGCAGGAACTATAGCGCCTCAGGTTTTTGTCCCATTCTACTCCGCCGGCGGTAATTTCCGCCTCCGCCCGGCTGACTCCGTCCCGGATATTATCCAGGGTAGTCTGCGACTGTCCCCGGCCCAAAAAGTAGAAATTGCCTTTCTCCAGCCGGAAAGCCGCCGCTTTCGTATAGGTACTGCCCACATCATAGACCAGCACATTGGCACGCATGCGTCATCTCTCCTTTGTTTTACGGTTATGTCTCATCGGGTACCAGCGCATAGCCTTCCATCAGCCGGCGGGCCGTGCGCACCAGGGCAGCTTTTTTCACCTCAGTCCCTTCCACGGCTGCGACCACCGGTATCACGCCGGCCGGATGACCTATGCGGATGGTTTCGATCTCATCAATGTGCGGGATGACCTGATTAACAATCGTTCCTCTGATTTTTGCAGCCGCCCCGGTACACGCCGTAGCGGTGCCGGCATAGGTTTTATGCAGCACCTGCATAAACATCAGGCGGGATACAAAATCCACATCCTCTTTGTGAATGATATCGCCGTTGGTAAAATTCACGTAGTCGGCCGCCTCACTGACCATTGCTACCATAGGAAAGGCGGGAGAATTTCTGGTAGCATCCTCCGGAGAGCTGGCCATACCGATTTTGGCGCAGCACTTCGAACGAATTTCCTCCAGATATTCCAGCAGATCCGCATTCCCGTCAATTTCAGCCGGTGTCTCTGTTCCCCGGATGTTTACATCCCGTGCGCGGATGAATACGCAGGGATTGGCTACATCCACGATCGAAACCTCAACAGGACCTTTGCTCGTTTCCAATACGTCAACCACATTTCCGGTGGGAAGAACACTTCCGGTGGCTGCACCTGCCGTAGAGGCAAAATCCATCAGGATAGGCGAACCAGTGCCGGGAACGCCGGCGATGGCACAGTCGCCTTTGACCCGCGCCTTGCCGTCCCTGACCTGAACCTCCGCATAGAGCATTTTGTCGGTGTTTTTATTATGAATGCGCACTCTGGTCACAGGCTCCACCGCCCTGACAAGAGACTCATCAATGGCAAAGGGACCCACGCCGGAAGAGATGTTGCCGCAGTTGCCGTTATAATCTACCAGCCGCTCATGGATAGAAACCTGGGCAAAGGTATATTCCACATCCGCATCCGGCCGGGAAGAGGGACCGATGATGGCCAGCTTGCTGGTGAGCGGATCGGCGCCCGCCAGACCGTCGATCTGCCGCACATCCGGACTTCCGAAAATACGCAGGATCAGGTCATCGCGCTCTTTCGGATTCTCAGGCAGGTCGTTCTCCTTGATATATATTCCCTTACTGGTACCGCCCCGCATGATGACGAGGGGAATTCGCTTCTGATCTCCCATGGCATAAAACCTCCAGTTCTCATTCTCAAATGACGCTATCGCTTCGTTATTTCTTTCCGGCCTTTTTTTCTTCGATTAACCTGGTAATCGTTTCCAGGCACTGCTCCGGTGTTGAATCGGGACCGAAAAAGGCGTCTACACCGAGGAATTTAACGCCTTCCTTTTTAATTTTTTCCTCGTAAAACTGATGTTCTTCTTCTTTTTCGGCAATACGTCCGCCTGCCCATACCACCATTTTGTCACGCAGGCCAAGCTCCTTCAGCCGCTCTTCCACGCGGGGGAACAGTGTTCCTCCCAGCCCCAGCAGATTGCTGACGCCGATGGCATCGGCATTGGCTTCGGCAGCTACCTCGGCCACTGTCTCGGGCAGATTCATGCCCCGCAGGAACACCACATCATAACCTGCATTCTGAAAAGTTTCACGAATGATATTGATCCCATTCACATGGGCATCGGCACCCACGGTAGCCAGCACGATTTTTTCTGCCCGGGTGGGGGCGCGGTCCGGCTCCACATGAACATCTTCTTTGGTGACAGCGACGCGGGAAGGATCAATTCCGAGCGGAGTATATCCGGGGACATATCGTTTGATTCCATCCGCATCCCGGTGTGTCTTTACAAAGCGTTTCAAATCCCATCCGCCGGCACGGGGACAATCCATCATGCCGCTCTTGCCGCCCTCGACGATAAGGTCGATGAGCTGGAAATCGGTCCACTGCATCCAGAACGCAGGGGTCAGATCCCTGGGAGACAGACTGTGCGGTTCCAGGTGGAGTACAGCTTCCAGCACGGCCATGGCTTCATCCAAAATCTCTGCTTTACGCGCCGTGATCTGACTGTCCTCAATATCCACTGCATACGTATTGGTAAATACATTCTCCGTTCCCCAGATGGCTCTGCCCATGGAATCGCCCGTAGGAATGCCTACCGATTCCGCTGCCTTCGGACGGTAGAAGTCTGCGCCGCCCAGTTTGGCGTTGATGGCCATGCGGGCAAAGTGAGCCGCCTCCGCAATCAGGTCTCCCGGAGGATTCTGGAATGTTTCAGGCACTACAATCAGACCGTCACTCCACAGGGTTTCCCGGAAGGCACGCATCAAAGCCAGATCCGCAAAGATGTTGATACCGGCAATGTTCATCTGGATGGCGGACAGCTCGCGCGGAAGGCCCGCATGGATGGCAAGTCCCTCCGCCAGCAGACACATGGCCAGCGCCATGCCATCGGTACCGCCTATATTGTTGAGATGTTTATGGGAATCGAGCTGCACATAAATATTGTTCTCTGCGCAGATCTGAAGGGCTTTATAACCATTGACGACCTTGGTTTTATAGTCATGAATGCCGCGGCCGCCAAAGTGGACGTGAATGACGGGTCCGATGTCTGTGCCGTCAAAACCGGCAATCAGCGCGTTTAAGATGGACAGATGAGGGGTGTCGCCGGTGGCATTGATGCGCACCGGATGTTTCGCACCGCCGCCCATCTGAATAAATTCACGCTCTCCTCCGGGAGTGATTCCGCCTTTGCCGCGCGATTGTTCAATAAGCTCCCGGCCTTTCAGCGGATCAATGTGACGGGTCGCCTCGCTGTGAACAAAATGAAACAAGGTCTCGTCAAGCTTTTCCGCAAATTCATACATTTTTTGGGATTCTTTCAGGGTCTCTTCCGCTGTGTTGCGGCCCAGAATGGGGTTCTGCACCGGCCATCCCCTCTTTCTGGCCTTCAGGGCCAGATCATGGATGCGGTAGCCGCTTCGAACAACACCCGCAACCTCACGGGGATAGGGGGCGGGAAGGCCCACAACCTCGCCATTCTCATCCAGATCAGGCATTTCTACGCTGAAGCAGTCAGCGTAGGCACGAATGGCTTCAATATCTTCCTGAATTATTTTTTTTGTTTTTTCCTGCATATCTGCCCTCACTCAATGCCCAGTTCGGCGCGAACACGAGGTATTAACCCTCCATATTCCAATGTTCTGCGAACAGTTTCTGCCATGGGCGCATATTTCAGTTCTGTGTTATTCACCTTCACCGTTCCATGTTCCAGATCAATTTCCGCCCGGTCACCGGTCTTTACCTGACCGGCCAGATCGGCTGTCCAGACGGGAAGACCGATGTTGATGGAATTGCGGCGAAAGATCCGTGCAAATCCTTTGGCAATGATTAAAGACACGCCCAGCTGCTTTAGTGCGATGGGCGCCTGTTCCCGGGAAGAGCCGCAGCCGAAGTTGCGTCCTGCCACAAGGATACTGCCCGGTTCATAAACGGATTTAAAATCAAGCCCCGCGAGCCCGGCCATGGCAAAATTGCCCAGCTGATCATACGGTTCCGCCATGGCGTAACCGGGAAGAATCTGATCCGTGTCAATGTCATCCCCGAGGACGATGATTTTTCCTTTAATTACATCCATATCACTTTTCCTCCTCCGGTATGGTAATCACGCCATGAAGTGCCGAAGCTGCCGCTGTTGCCGGAGAGGCAAGATAGATATTGGCCTTCATGCTGCCCATGCGTCCCGGAAAGTTGCGGTTGGTGGTGGCGACCACCGTGTCCCTTGCACTGACCAGCCCCTCATGGGCACCAAAGCAGGGACCGCAGCCGGGGTTGAGGATTGTTGCACCGGCGTCCCGGATCAGCCTGCACCAGCCCTTTTCTTCCATCTCGTTCAATATCTCTTTGGAGGCCGGAATAACCAGTGTATTCACATTGGGGTGAACATGTTTCCCGGCAAACGCCTTTGCCACCTGCTCCATGTCATTGATGCGTCCGTTTGTACAGGAACCGATGACAACCTGCGTCACCGCAGTCCCAGCCACCTTTCGCACGGGAACTACATTGGCAGGGGAAAACGGACAGGCAATCTGAGGCTCCAGAGCGGAAAGCTGAATTTCACGAACTTCTGCGGTATCCGGCTCTTTTGCTGCGGAACCGAAGAGGGTAATCATCGCTCCCAGTTCGACCCCCATGTTGCATACGGTCATACGCTCGGCAACAGGAAAATCCTCAATGCCGGGGCCGGTAAAAAGCAATGCCCTGTCAACAAGATAATCCGTTCCGAACAAACTTCCCAGATACAGGATAAGGTCTTTGCCGAACACATTGCCGGGACGTTTGCCGGTGAGATAAATCTGCACCACCTCCGGGACCTCCAGATCCAGCCGGCCGGTTGCCATGGCCGCAGCCAGCTCCGTCGATCCGACTCCGATACCGATGGCGCCGTATCCTCCGCAGGTGCCGGTATGTGAATCGGCAATAGCTATCAGCTCGCCAGGCTTTGCCCGATGTTTTTCATACATGAGCTGATGGATGACGCCTTCGCCCCGGTGATAGAGGTGAACGCCAAATTCTGAGGCAAAATCCTGCATTGTCCAGACGCTGTTGCGGGCCTTTTCACTGGCGGCGGGATAGATGTGATCCACAATCAGGATAACCCGGTCCGGATCAAACACCTGCTTCACTCCTATCTGCCGAAACATATTAATGGCGATGGGCGCCGTCACGTCATGCGCCGCAACATAGCTGACGCGGCAGGAGATATCCTGTCCCGGCATAACTTCGGCTGCGCCTGCGGCTTTTGCCAGATATTTTTCAATACAGTTCATAGCTCTCCCTCTGCTCCATTTCCCAGCGGCAGTATGCGTTGGGGTGTGTTATTTGCGATAAAGCTCCCTCATAATGTCAATATGCTGAATCGGCAGTCTTCCAAAGTGGATGTGCAATGCATCTTCCACTGCATCCGCTGTAGCCGGTATGGTCGGGATCAGGGCCGGCTCTCCTACGCCTTTGGCACCGAAGGGGCCAGCTGTTCCGGAGCCTTCCACCACGATCGGATAGATGTTGGGAGCATCCATGGAGGTAGCCAGCAGATACTTGGAAAAAACCGGGTTGGTGATTCTGCCGTTTTTCGTTTCAATTTTCTCAAGCAGCGCAAAGCCCGTACCCATGACGACACCGCCCTCGATCTGTCCTTCCACCGCCTGACGATTTACGGCAGTGCCTACATCGTGGGCGGATATGACATTAAGGACATCCACAAGTCCGGTCTCCACATCCACCTCCAGATCTACGATTGTGGCAGCATAGGAATAAACCTCAAAAGGAACTCCGGACATGTCCGCCGGATTAAGTCCGGTGGTTTTCGGATTGTAGGACCCGCACCCAAGGGCCAGCCTGCCCAGGCGCTTCATCTCTCCCATCAGTTCCCTGTACGTCATCCTGACACCGGGATCAGACGCGGAGTAAACCTCCCTGTGACGAAATACCAGATCCTTCTCCGGCACCTTCAAAAAGGCTGCCGCAACCTCGGCCAGTGTTTTTTTCGCCATACGGGCTGCCAGCATGGTGGCACTGCCCGAAATAAAGGTCTGACGGCTGGCAGAGGTAGCTCCGCCCTCCGGCGTTACCTGCGTATTGGCGAAGGTAACCCGGATGTCCTCGTATTCAAGTCCCAGCTCTTCAGCGGCGATCTGTGCCATGGCAGAGGTCGACCCCTGTCCGATGTCAGCACAGCCCACCATCAGGTTCACGCTTGCATCCGGCAAAACCTCCAGAAAAGCACCGGCCGGATTGGGAAGTCCGGTATTGCCCACCCCGTAGTACATGCAGCCGTAGCCGCGTCCGCGGCGCTTATTGGGTGCAGAGGGAATGCAGGGCGGAAGAACTTCTCTGGCCTTGGCACGAGCCTGTTCCAGACACTGTATGAAGCTGACGTCATCCCCCAGAACCTGTCCGGTTGAAGTCACAGATCCGGGACGATGCGCATTCAGCAGGCGGATTTCGATGGGATCCATATTTAATGCCCTGGCCAGCGCGTTCATCTGGCCCTCGTGGGCAACAGCCACCTGAGGTACGCCAAAACCGCGAAAGGCACCTGCCATCGGATTGTTGGTGTAATAGAAGGTAGCGTCCACCCGGACATTGGGTATTTCGTAAGGACCGGCGGCATGTACCGCCGCACGGGTGATGACAGCGGGACCATAGGAGGCATACGCACCGGTATCACTTAAAAGTGTGGCCTGTACCGCCAGAATTTTGCCATCCTTCGTGGCGCCTGTCTTATAATGCATCTTCATGGCATGGCGTTTGGAGGAAACCATGGTGGATTCTCTCCGGCTGCGCACAATCCTGACCGGCCGGCCGGTATGGTAGGCCAGAAGTGCCGCGTGGCACTGTACGGAAATGTCCAGCTTGCCTCCGAATCCACCTCCGGTTGCAGCCTGCACAGAGGTAACGCGGTTGTTCGGGAAATTCAGCATAGCTGCAATCTCGCCTCTGTCATAGTGGGGATTCTGGGTGGAACTGTATACGGTCATTATGCCATTTTCATAGACGGCAAGACCGGCGTCCGGTTCAATAAACATATGGGACAGCGCAGGCGTCTCATAGTCATTTTCAATGATAACATCACACCTGGCAAAGGCTTCGTCCACATTGCCGTGCTCCAAATGCCGGACCTGATGTACATTGGTGTCCCCGTGCACTTTGGGCGAGTCGCTCTGAGCGGCGCGCTCCATACTGAGAACAGGTTCAATTTCCTCATACTCAACCCGGATAGCGTTCAGAGCGTCCTCCAGAATGTCCGGCGACTCGGCGGCAACCACGGCAATGGCATCGCCATAGCGGCGGATTTTATCGTCCACCAGGATAGGTTCATCCTTGATGATAATGCCGATGCGGTTTTTGCCGGGAATATCCTTATACGTCAGGACACAGACAACCCCCTCCATCGCCAGCGCAGCCGATGCGTCCAGAGCCTTCACGTAACCGGAGGTGATGGTGCTTCTCAATACCCCGCCATAGAGCATACCGGGCATTTTCAGATCAGCGGCAAAGCGGGCCGTACCCAGCACTTTTTCCATAGTGTCCTTTTTGACAACACTTTTTCCAAGTACCGCAAAATCCTTTTCCATCTTCATAAAGCAGCGTCTCCCTTCGTGTCCCGGGCCATTTCCACGGCTTTCAGTATCTTGGCATAACCGGTGCAGCGGCACAGGTTTCCGGACATAGCCCGTTTGATTTCATCGTTGGTGGCGTTAGGATTCTTATCAAGAAGTGCCTTGGCGGCAAGAATCATGCCGGGCGTGCAGTAGCCGCACTGCACAGCTCCCGCCTCCGCAAAGGCTTTTTGGATGTAGTTAAGTTCGCCGTTCCTGGAAACGCCCTCCAGTGTGATGACACTTCCGCCATTCACCTGACCGGCAAGCATCAGACAGGAGGTCACCGCATTGCCGTTATAGATAACGGTGCAGGCACCGCACTCTCCCTCGCCGCAGCCTTCCTTGACACTAAGCATGCCCATATCTTCGCGCAGGAAATCCACAAGACGCTTATTGGGGGAAGTCTGGGCGGTAACCTCTGAACCGTTAAGGTTAAATGTTATCGTAATCTTTTCCATACCTCATACCTCCTCGTCTTATGCCTCACCAAGCTGAAGCAGAATCTGGTCAAAGCACCGCCGCGCTGCACCCCGGACGCCCTCCCGCTTGTAAACCACGGAGGCACGGGTGGGAATCGCAGCCTGAACAGCATCCGTAAACAGGGGCAGGGTTTCATACAGTGATTCTTCCGTCAGCTCCAGCCCTCTGATCTGCTGCTCCAGAGCCGGCACACGCATCGGATGTTTGCTTACCGCCCCCAGAATCACCCGGCAATCCTCCACATGATTGTCGGCGGTGCGCCGGATATACATACTCACGGCTAACACCACGATCGCCAGAGACTTGCGCTTGCCGATTTTAAAATAGCCGACAGCCTCATCGGCCGTAAGAGCGGGGAAACGGATTTCCGTCAAAAGCTCGTTCGGACGAATCTGACAGTTGCCGGGACCTTTATTGAAGTCCTCCAGTGTCATAACGCGTTCCCCCTGAACGCTTTGCAGCACAACCTGTGCACCATAGGCCAGAAAAACGGTAGGTGAATCGCCGGCAACAGAAGCGTTCACAACGTTGCCGCCAATCGTGCCCAGATTCCGTATCTGAGGAGAGCCGACATGGCTGACAGTCTCAATCAATGCAGGCAGCTTCTCCTGTATGTAAGGGTTATTTTCCAGCTCTGTGAAGGTATTGAGCGCTCCCAGTTTTACCATGCCATCCTCTTCCTTCACGTAGCGAAGCTCCTTCAGTTTGCTGATATCAACAACATGTGCGGGAGTTTTTTGTTTTTCATTTAGTTCAATGACCACATCGGTGCCGCCTGCCACAACGGCTACGCTGTCCTGATATCGGTCCAGCAGGGCTGCTGCCTCAGCCACGGTGACGGGAGCATGATAGGTAAATGGTTTCATCGCTTTTACTCCTTTCAAAACTTTCAAAAGGGGATTTCTTCCTTATTGACCAGTGCCACGAACTTTTGCACCGGTAAGATCTTCCCAGACCTTGACAACCGAAGACATGTCCTCCCGGCCCTGGCCTCTGGCACGCGCTGCTTCATAGATCTGCATAGCTGCTGCGGTCATGGGCAAAGGCACTTTCTCATCCCGGGAAGCTTCCAGTGCCAGCCCCAGATCCTTGTACTGGAGATCCACGGCAAAGCCGCCTGTAAACTGGTCGGCCATGATGAATTTTTCCAATTTGGCATCCAGAGCATAGCTGCGTCCCGAGCTGACAGAAATAACTTCCTTCATGGTCTCTACGGACAAGCCGCACCGGACACCCAGCGTAAGAGCCTCTGCCAGTGCCGCCATGTTGCAGCCCAGAAGCAGGTTGTTAACCATCTTGATGGCGTCGCCGCCGCCCACCTCGCCGATGTGGTAAATTTTCTTTCCAAGAACATCAAATATGGGCTTTACCAGGGCAAAGGTTTCGTCATCAGCACCTGCCATAATGGTCAGCGTTCCGGCAGCTGCTCCGGAAACACCGCCGCTGACCGGCGCGTCCAGATAACGGACACCGTACTGTGCTGCCTTTTTAGCCATAGCCCGGGTGCTGTTGGGAGAGACGGAACTCATGTCGATAATAATGGTACCTTCATGGCAGTTCTCAAAAACACCGCCCTTGCCGGTCATAACACTCTCTACGATTTTAGCGTTGGGCAGTGAGCAGATGATTGCCTCCGCCTTAGAAGCCAGTTCCCCGGCTGTCGCACAGCCCCTGGCACCTTTTGCTTCCGTTTCTTTGACAGCAGCCTCCGATAAGTCAAATGCAAATACTTCAAAGCCGGCTGCAAGAAGGTTGAAAGCCATCGGCCTGCCCATAGCGCCCAGGCCGATAAATCCGATTTTCATCATACAATTCACTCCATTCCAGTCTGTTCGTTGTCACGGCAGTTTCGTTTTTTTGTCCCCGCATGGGGATCTGAACCTGATTTATAAGAAGGAAGGGATCTCCTGCCGGTGCCCTTAAAGTACAGCCCGGGAAGACCCCTCCGTTCCGGCAGATACTTCGTGATTAACGAAGGCCGTCCTCGCACTTAGCCTCAGACTTCTGCAGACCGCCGATACGTCCGGCACCGTTCACAGTAGCATGAGGACGTCCGCCGTCAGCCAGTACCACAGCCATAACGATCTCATCTGCCCTGGGAGCATCCGGAATGCGGACTTCAAAGGAGCCGTAATGAGTACGTACAAAAGCAGCATCTTTATAATGCAGGGAGATGTCCAGCGCTGCTCCCACCCCTGCAACCTTCTCGTTGGACGGAATGATCGACTTGCCGCCGCCGATGGCTGCACGGATCGGCTTACCTGCCTTCGGATGCAGCATAGCAGAGGAATGCTCCAGTTCGCCGTCTACGCCGACGATACATCCCTTGCCATAGGTCTCTACGTTTTCAGCTCCCAGGATCTCCGCTCCCTTACGAGCCAGCAGATCCCCCAGATACTCGCCGTACTCTGTCAGTTCACTCAGATCCTCCTGCCATTTGCCGGCATACGGATTTTTGATGACAGCAGCAACGGAAACCGTTCTGACTGACTTTTTATCTCCATTCTCAACAGGCATATCGGCGCAGCCCTCGTAGAATACCTCTTCCAGGTTCGTTACGATTTTACGGATTTTTGGCTCTTTCATGAAAATCACTCCTTTTTTGAAATTGAAAATGAATTTAAGATTATTAAGTTCAAGTTTTATTAATCAAGCTGTATTAAGTTTAAGACTTCAAAACAGTTTAAGACTTCAAAATGTCCGCAGGGTCAAAGCTGGCACTCTCCCCCTGAACCGTGGCGATACATGCAATTAAATGTCCCCGGCAATACTGGCGCTGTGCCTCATCCAGAATTTGAGCCAGTGCCTTCCGCCTTTGCTCCCTCGTCAGCGGGTCTACCTTTACGACTACCTTCTGTCCGGCAATATCCGTGTCCGGATCGATCTCCTCTGCCGGCCGGGTATGAACCGCGGGCAGTTCCAGGTAAGAACGGTCCGCCAGTAAAGTAGCCAGGGCGTCGGCCATAGCACATCGCGAGGCAAAAACGGTTACACCGCTGGCGATTCCCGTCGTCAGGCTGCGTCCGCCCAGACCGCTGGTGGCAACTCCGCCCACCTTTGTATCACGATCCAGATGGATCACCCGGTCTATGCTATCCCGGCTCAGATCGTACCGGACCCCCAGACCTAAACGCTGTCCGGGTGCCAGCCGGAGCGCAATGTCGCCGCCGTTATTGACAATGACTTTTTCAGCGCCCTGATCCCACAAATAGTCAGCCACCGCATCTGAAAGAGTACCGGCTACGGCCGCCATGGGGGTAAGCCACGGATCAGCGGCGTCCAGCACGGCCTGTGCCATAATGAGAGCTGCACCGGACAGCCGGTCTGTCTCCACCTCGGGCGGATAACGCCGCAGCATCTCAAGCTGGGGGCTAAGCTCACACAGACATCGTTCTATGACCGAAAAAGCAGAACGGCACAGTGCCGTGTCCGGCCTGCCGCCCCTTAGAGCAGATACAACCATGGAAACAGGTCCGTAATCAAAGAATACCCTTCCATCCCTTAACTGCTGCACATATTCCTTTTCTTCCATAGAATCACTCGCCGGTTTCTTCGCGCAGTTCTTCCACAGGACGAATACAGTCCATATGTCCGCCAATGGCCTCGTAATCCGAGCGCTTCATCGTGTATTCCACGGGAGCTACCGTGGCCGGGGTGGGAACCCATGTGAAGGCATGATCTACTACCTTGCCGGCATCTACAATGAAATTAATTCCGCCGCCGGGCAGAACATAGGCCGGCGCGCCGCCCACTGTCAGAACAGCTTTGCCGTCATGAACAGCGCGGGTAATGGCCAGAGGTTTGGTGCAGACACCGCCGCGGGCACTGCCGCCGGTTCCGCCCACATACATGACAGACGCCAGCGAAGATTCACAGTTGTCCCTGATATCGTCTGCCAGCGCGGCGGCCTTCGGTGTCATCGGAATTTCTTTTACATCACCGTCCGGAAGAACCTCAAAGAGGGCACGGATCTCACCGGTCGTATTTACGACCAGAATCTGCATGCCGGCTCTGGCCCGTGACATATCCACACTCCTGATCGCGTCTCTTGGCGTAGCAATGGTAGTGCCGCCGATTCCGGTGCCATGTTCTCCAAAGTAACGGCCCCGGGAGGATTTCGTAGCATTCGGAACGACTCCGCTCCACTCCATGCCGACCTCGGCACCGGCAAGGTGTTCCGTGAAAAGTCCCACCACATGGTGATCAATTACAATAACCTCGTCCACGGCATCCTTCATCTTGCGGGCAAAAAGGCCAACGGTGGCGCTTCCGCAGCCGATACGCATTTTTTCCTCTTTCACCCCATTGATAACCGGTGCCTCTCCTGCCTTCACCAGAATCCTGATTTTCTTATTCACAGAGAGCTCAACCGCTTCACCGTTCGCCAGTTCCACGATGGTTCTGGCTACCGTGAAACCGTCGGGACCGGTCAGCTTATTGGCACCGCCCACTGCGATCATCTTGGAACCATATTCCTCCGTGTTGACCATACCGACTACTTTACCGTCACGGTAGACCGGATCGCCCTCTTCGCCAATGTAGGTATTGGTATCCAGCTTGACTGTAACACCGGAATAGCTCAGGGGAGCCTCGGTCACTACAGTAACGACCTCAACGCCGTCTCTCACGTCAGAGACAATATAAGGAGCCGGCCGGATACATGGATAATTGGTACCCGCGCCAACGGCTGTAATGATCGGAGTGTTCAGCCTGGAATCGGGATGGGTTGCCATCTTATTTTCCATAACCAGCTTACGGTTGCGCACCAGCTTGCCATTTTCATTTGTATAGCGTTTGCAGGCGCCTGTATGCCCCACCGGTACGTGGCACTGAACAGGGCAGGAAGAACAGACAACGCTTTGCGCCAGTGATTGTTGGGGGCGCTCAATAGCTCCAAACCGGCATACACGGGTACAGATACCACACTCAGCGCACTTTTCTTCGCTGACCACTGCCTTGCGCTCAATGACATGAACTGCGTCCAGAGGACAATTTTTTTCACAAAGGGTACAGCCTCTGCAGGCTTCCCGATTGACAATCATCACAGTGAATTCACCTCCTGACCGGTTCCGTCTCAGCCTTTCCGGCGGAGACGGATCCTGACTTTTGCTTGTATCAGATGAGTTTTGCAGCGCGTTTGCACGGCGGCGTATTGCGGCTCTTGGTAACCTTAACCTGTCCGTCGATCATAACAATGCTGATTCCCGGGATGTCTCCGCACTCAAAAGCCTCAACAGCAGTATTCGCTACCGAGCCCATCGGAGCGTCCATAAATACCAGATCAGCCTCGCGGCCCACTTCCACCATACCGGTGTTCAGGCCGTATACCTTCGCGGTATTGCCGGTAGCCATGCACAGAGCAATCTCTCCGGGTACGTTGGAAACGGAGGATACCTGGCAGATGTTGCGCAAAATTCCCAGCGGAATAATGCCGGTTCCCGAAGGAGCGTCATTGCCGAAGATAATTCGTCCCAGCTGCCCCTTCTGGGTAGCGCGGCGGGCTACATAGTCTGTAACTTTGGGATTGCCGCACTGAACAATTTCCATCGCAAACGTGGTCTCGTCCATCAGCTTGTCCACCTCGTGAAGCGGAACTGCCGTAGGGCCGCCGTTAATGTGGGAGATCACATCGGGTTTGGTTGCCATGACCTGTTCAGCGGTAACCGTAGAAGACCCTGGGATTGATGTGCCTCCGGTGTGCATCTGCACCTTAAAACCATATTTATGCGCCCACTCTACCATTGGAGCGGCATCGGCAGGTTCCTTCACGCTTCCGAGTCCGATTTCACCTACCGTCCAAACGCCCTGTTCCTTCATGTCAATGAAGTCCTGCTCTGTCATGCCCTTCTCAAGAATGACGCTTCCGCCGTGTACCTTTACACCTGCCGGACGAAGATTCTCAAAGGATTTGTGAGCCAGAATAGCCAGAGCCTTGGCGCCTGCCGGATCCTTCGGCCTTCCGGGTATGTGGCACTCGCCCGCGGAGATAATCGTCGTAACACCGCCGTGCAGTTCTCCTTCAATAAATTTGCTGGCAAACTGACGGTTGGCGTAATCGCCGATGGTCGTATGGACATGGGAGTCAAAGAGACCGGGGGCAACACTGGCGCCTGCAGCATCAATTACCTTGTCCGCCTGAACGCCGTCTGCCACTTCCGATCCGCCGACGGCCGCAATTTTGCCGTCCTGCACTACGATGGTATCGCCCTCAAGGACTGGAGCGTTAATATCACCGCTGAGGATCATGCCGATGTTTTTGATAAGTGTTGTTTCCATAGTCAAAGCCTCCTTTTTCAAAAGTGAATGATCCCATAACAGGGAACAGTTCCGTAATTTGATTTATGCTTTTTTCATGTGTTCCTAAATCGGTTCATTTCTGTTCCGCCGGAAGCATACCCGGATTATCCCACCAGCTTGTAATCACCAAATTGAATCCAGCCCTTCTTCCGCATGAACTCTGAGATTACCCATGAGAGAACGGCAGGAAGCACAAAGCAGATCAGAATAAGTCCGAGCCAGTCCATTGCGCCGGGTGTGATGGCGGTCAGCCCGTGTTCCACTGCTTTTTCACCAGGTGTCAGCCAGCCGGTAACCACACCGATCGGTCCTACCAGACCGCAGGTGCCCATACCGGAAGAAATGGGAGCCCCGTTCATGTGGAGTTTGAATATGCAGGTGGCAATCGGTCCGGTGATCGCTGCGGCGATCGTTGGCGGAAGCCAGAGAATCGGTTTTCTCAGAAGATTGGGAACCAGCAGCATCGAGGTGCCGATACCAATGGATGCCAGGCCGTTCGCTTTGTTTTCCCGATAAGAGCAGACCGCAAAGCCAACCATCTGTGCACAGCAGCCCGCAACCGCAGCTCCGCCGGCAAGTCCTACAAGACCAAGTGCGGCGCAGATCGCTGCCGAGCTGATCGGAAGCGTAAGCACAATACCGATAATAACGGAAACCAGAATGCCCATCAGGAATGGCTGCTGATTGGTAGTCCACATGATTACATCGCCCAGCAGAACGGCGATTTCGCCGATCGGCGGAGCCAGAAACTTTGCCAGCAATACTCCGGAAAGGATCGTTACTGTCGGGGTGACAATCAGGTCAACCGGGGTGCGCTTGGAGACCAGCTTTCCAAAGAAGATTGCTATCAGTGAAATAAAATAAACTGCCAGAGGTCCGCCGCCGCCGCCAAGGGCATTTGCTGCAAGACCGACGGTCGCCAGAGAATAGAGTACATAGGGCGGACATCCCATGGAATAACCGATCGCCAGGGCCATGGCTGCACCCTGGACCTGTGAGGTGTAACCGGCAACTTCCAGCAGGAATGCTCCGACCGCACCGGGAATGAAGGTGCCAATGGTTCTGATAATAGTGCCGATGAGCAGTGATGCAAACAGACCATGCGCCATTCCGCCGAGTCCTTTAATCGCAATGCGGTCAAAGGAGAACTCGATGTTCTGCTGCTGGAAGTAGGTCTTGCTGCCAGCCGTTTCCTGTCTTTTCTCTTGTTTAGCCATACTATTTCCTCCCTCGTTTCACTTGTGTTTGTGTTCGCATAGCGAAATCACGAAATAATGGTTGAGTTTTTATCATCTGAAAACAGATATATTTTTCACCACACCCGCACCCCTGTCAGTGTGATATGAAAACAAAAAAAATTTCATCAAAGCGAATAGAAAAAATATCTCATTCCTGATAGAATTAATATTCCGGAGCAAGGCCCTGTCCTGCCGCTGCGGATGAAATTCATGCTGGCAGGATTCATACGTTAATTTTTTTTGTTTTTTACCCCAATGAATAATTCATACAACGATTAACGTCGAAAAACATGAGGGAATACTGATAAAACATACTAAATTCATATATTTCATTTATTTTATTTATTCTTTGTATATATGGCCTTAATTTATTAAAGTATTTATGCGTTATAATGTATTAGCGACATTGTTTATTATCTATAATTGATAAATAATTTGCTTGCATTACATTAAAAATAGGCTATTTATACAAATATTTCAAATACATTCTTCATTATGGTTTGCTATTCTGATATATATTTTATATATACATAACTATGCTTATTGTTTATAACTATCAACATATGGAGATGAATGTACAATGACCTTAAAACAATTGGAGTATTTTTTAGAGATTGCCCGTCTGGGAAGTGTTACGAAGGCAGCTCAGGTTCTGAATATCTCTCAGCCTCCGCTAAGTTTGCAGCTGAAAATGCTGGAGGAAGAGCTGGGAGCTTCCCTTTTTACCCGGACAAACCGGGGACTGGAAATCACGCGGGAAGGCGCGCTGCTTAAGGAGCGCACAGAAGCAATTCTGGCATTGCTGGATGAAACCACGCACGATATCCGGCTGTCAGCTCAAAACAAGGAGTATACCCTCCGGATCGGAAGCATAGGATCTGTCAATAACCGCCTTCTGCCCGCCATGATTTCCCGCTTTTGCCGCGATTATCCCTATGTGAGTTTCCAGGTTCGGGAAGGCAGAACCGATACGGTACTGCGTGATCTGACAGACGGAAATATAGAACTCGGCTTTGTGCGGGAGCCGTTTAATATATCCAGTTTCCGCTCCCTGCCCATCCGCGACCCGGTACTCAAGCCCGATGAGAAGGATTATTTCGTCGCTATAGCTCAGCCGCAGTTCTTTGACTACTATTTTGAGGGGGGACAGCTGGCGTCTCTTCCCCTGGAGGAACTGCGGGGAAAACCTCTGGTTACCCATCAGCGTTACCGGGATATGCTTTTGAACATCTGCCGCAAGCATAACTTTAATCCCCATATCATCTGTGAAAACGGTGAGATACAGTCTTCACTGAGCTGGGCCAGCGCGGGGATCGGAATCGCCATTGCCCCCTTCACTTCGGCGGTAATGAATAAAGATCCGGGGCTGGTCATCCGAAAATTGGAATCCATATCGCTCAGCCCGCAGGTCCGGCTGGTCTGGAACCCCACGGTTCCGCTGTCTTCGGAAGCACTGGCCTTCATCCGGCTGGAATTCCCGGATGCGGATTATGACGATACGTCCCTGCGCTGACTTTTCAGCAATATGGGCGGTAATTAAGGAAAAGGTTCCATACAATTGCGTTGGGATCAGGAGGTCTTCTCCCCCAGATGATCCCGGCTGGATCAGAAAAGAGGTCACGAATGTACCGAAATTCAGGAAAAAAAATCTGCGCCATAATCCTGGCAGCAGGAAACAGCAAACGCTTCGGTGAAAACAAGCTCTTATATTCTGTCGATGGAACGCCGATGCTTACCCATATCGCCGAATGTATGCTGATGATGAAAAAAGAAGGATTCCTCCGGACGGTTCTGTGCGTAACGCGGCCAGGCCCGACTGAGGATCTGATCGGCAGTACCCTGCCGGTCGTTCTCAACACGCATCCGGAACAGGGAATTTCTCTTTCGATCCGGCTTGGTCTTGAAAAACTTCATGAACTATGTCCGGACTCGGACGCCTGTCTTTTTTGCGTAGCGGATCAGCCCTATCTCCAGCCGGAAACCATCCGGGAACTGATCGCCTGCTTTCAAAATTCCGGCCGCAATATTGCCGCCTGCACCTCAGGCTCCGTGATTGGAAATCCGGTATTATTCTCTTCCGCCTATTATCCGCAGCTTTCAAAGCTGACCGGAGACAGGGGCGGCAAGAAAATAGTCCTTCAGAATCTGGAGGACACAGCCTTTTTCGAAGTACCCTCCGGACAGCTTAAGGATCTGGACACAAAGCCCGGTCCCTTCCCGGTGCCTCCGCCCTCCTTCCATGTCCGGAAGGCCATGGAGGCTCACGAGAATTCTCCCGTTTCCGAAGGCTATTTCTTCCGTCCCGGAAGCATGGAATGCATCTGTGCAGACACCGCCTTCCCCTTTCTTTCTCATCCGGACCGGCAGCCCTGTGTCGTTTCTCTGGTCGGAGGCGGCGGCAAGACCACACTTATGTACTATATGGCACATCTTCTGTCCTCCCGTGGGAAAAAGGTTGTCGTCACCACAAGCACCCATATTAAAAAGCCGGACGATCATCTCCTGGCAGGGAACATGAGCGATATTTTCCGGCTCTGGGATGCGGGAAGTTTCTCGGTGATCGGAAAGGAAGATCCACGCTCCGGCGGACAGAAGCTCAGCCTCCCGGATCCGCTGCTGCTGAAGGAAGCCGCCGCATCCTCTGATTTCACGCTGATTGAAGCGGACGGTTCCAAACGTCTTCCCATCAAGGTGCCCGGCGATCAGGAGCCTGTCATTCTCCCCGAAACAGATGTTGTTGTCGGCGTCATGGGTCTGTCCGCCGCCGGCCGGCCCCTGGAAGATGTTTGTTTTCGCCCTGAAGCGGCAGAGCAGCTGCTTCACATAAAAATGTCGGACACGAAAAACAATCCCGGTGAACAGGGGCACATTCTGACTGCCGCCGATGCCGCCGCCATCCTCCAAAGCCCGCAGGGCACCCGAAAGAATGTCGGTTCCCGTCCCTTCTATCTGGTGCTCAATCAGTTTGACAGCGAACAGCGAAGAAAAACAGCGGAGGAGATTTTCCGCCGCCTTTCGAAGGATCCCCGTACGGCAGTCATCTTTTCCGCTTTTCGATGATGTTGTTCCTTTCCGTGCAAAAAGGCCTGGAGTGTTCGGCTTTTAAACTGCGAAAAGGCAGTCCGATTCCACGGACTGCCTTTTCTCATCTGTATTCATTTATATCTGTTCTTTTGTTTTTATCCGCCCGTTCAGCCGTTTTTCAGCGATGACGTTTCCGCCCGGTCAGACACTGGCAATTGCCTCGATTTCGCACAGCACCCCTTTCGGGAGTGCTTTTACTGCAACACAGGAGCGTGCCGGTTTGCTGATAAAATACCCTTCATACACGGCGTTGAATTCTGCAAAGTCCCCCATGTCCGCCAGGAAGCAGGTAGTTTTTAAAACTGAGCCGAAATCCGTTCCGGCCGCCTCAAGAATAACTCCTACATTTTTGCAGGACTGCTCTGCCTGGGTTTCAATCGTATCGCCGGAAACGGCGCCTGTCGCCGGATCTACCGGAATCTGGCCGGAAATAAATAACATATTTCCGGAAACCTTAGCCTGTGAGTATGGTCCGATTGCTGCCGGTGCGTTTGCTGTCTGAATAGTTTTCATCTGGAATCTCCTTTTCATAAAAATTTGTCAGCAGTGCTGAATTATGTTCTGAATTTATCATAGCACACCGCAGACCGAATGAAAAGAGATTCTCTGCTCTTTCTTTATTTCTTAATGAGCTGTTTACTCCGTCGCTTCCTCCGTCATCATTTCCGTCTCCTGCTCTGCTGCCGGATAGGAAACAGATACCTTGTGGTCATACCACTTTCCCTTGGTTCCCACGAGAGCCAGATCAAATTCTTCATCCAGTTTTTGCACCGGAATATCAAATCCGTATACCTCCTCGGTTGTGCCGTCGCTGTAGGTTACGGTATCTTTGGTCGGGTTCAGAAGCCTGGCGCCTTCCTTCTGAGCATCTTCGGCCGTTCCGACAAACAGGTTAACGATATGCTCGGATGCAAGGCTTACATGAATGGTCATCTTTCCATCCTTCACGGTCAGAGTACCCATTCCGTTCATGGCCTCGTTTACCTTGAACATTTTTGAATCCGTCTTGAATTCAGCCTGGTATACCCCGTCCTTCAGCATCTCCGCCTCTGTCGCTGCCTCCGTAACGGCTTCCGCCCCGCCGGACGCCTGCTTCAGGCAGTCTGCCGCCGCTTCCTTCACAGCTGTCGATGTAACCGTTGCTCCGGCGACACCGTCAATCTCCGCCGACTGTGCATCCAGAATCTGCTGCTGAACGGTATCCCCGATCTCCGCACCGATGCCGGCTGTCTCCCCGGATACATCGGCTTTGACATCCGTAATTTTCCCGTCATCGCCTACCGTAACCGTAACGGTAACATCTCCATCCATTCCTTTTGCCGATGCCGTGTAGGTTCCTGCCGTGTATGCAGCATTTTCGGAAACGGATTCCGCGCTCACGGATCCGGCAAAAACAGCCCCTGCCAGAACGGCGGTCATTAAAATGGATGTGATTTTGTTCTTCATGATATTTCCTCCTGATTTATGATTGGTTTTTTATTGAAGCCGATACATATAGGTTAGCGTGTCCGCTTCCGGATCGGTCAGCATGGTATGAAAATCCACAATCATATCCGCAACCGCTGTTGTTTTCTGGAAAACGTTCTGTACCATACACCAGGCATTCCGGTTCCGGATCGCCCGAAAGTCCTCCAGAAGAGGCGCTTTTTCAAGCAGCGAATCGATATCCTTTATTTCTCCTTCGATCGCGCTGTTGTAAATGATATAATCCGCATCTTTGGCGAGCGTGTAAAAATCTTCCATTTGCATCTTCACGGTAGAAAGAGCGCTCTCGTTCTCTCCCAGGTTCTGGAAAATGTATCTGCCCCCGGCCATTGAAATCATCTGGGAGATATAATCGTTCGTCTTTCGAACGGTTGCGTATCCGCTTGTGCTGATGGAAAAATAAGCAACCGTTTTCCTTTCGGAAGTGCTCCCGGATGTATCCGCAAGGACACCGGCTGTCTTTTCAACCATCTGCTCAAACTGTTCCGAAGCTTCTTCTTCCTTATTCAGCAAGGCTCCGTAAAGTTTGATCCACTCGGCACGCCCCAGCGGCTGCGTCTCGTAGCTCGACCGCTCCACGAGCACCGGGATCCCAAACTTCAAAAGCTGCTCTCTTACCTCCGGCACATGATAGATCATCGTCGACTCAATCGCCAGATTACAGCCCTCCGAGACAATCCGTTCATAATCCGGGGCGCTGTACTTTCCCGCATAGATCATGGAACCGTTCTTCATGGCTTCTCTGGCTTCCTCCATATGCCAGCCGTCCGGCTCTTCCCCGGATAGGGTGATGCAGCCGATGCTGTTCAGAGCCCGGAAATCATCCATGGCGGAAGTTGCCGCCAGGTAAATCCGGTCGGCTGGCTGCTCAATGACCTGCGTATTGTCCGGAAGATTGGAAGGTGCATTCTGTCCTTCCGGAACCACCAGAAAACTGTCCCCGTTTGCTATGGTTATGTACTTAAAGCCATCCTGGTAATAATCAACGCGAAATCCGGAAGCACAATAAAGAGCCAGGCTCTTTTCATATTCAAGACCGCTGATGGCTGCCGGGTCGCTGCGCTTCGTAAAGACAGCGGAAACATCGTCCGGTACGCGTTCTGAGGCGCTGCCGGCATTACCGGAAGCGGAATTATCCGAAGAAATTTTCTCCTCCTGCGTGACGGGTTCCCCGGCGGAGGTTTCTTCGTTCTGTGCGGATGAAACTTCCGCATCACCTGGATGGTTTTCTTTGTTTCCGGTTCTTTCGTTTTTTGTCGCCTCATCTTTTCCCCGGATGAGGGTGGCGCTGTCCACGCGCAGAGTATACTCAATCTCATGGGGCTCGCTCATCGCCGTCGTATCCGCCGTGATGGCCCAGTCAAAGTCGAAGCCGGGAAGTGGAACCTCGAATACGGAATTTTCTCCCACCGTGCTGACCGGTTCATACTTCACGCCGTCCGTGATCATATAATCATAATAGGGAGAGCTGAATTCAATGCGGATGGATGCCTCTCCATCTTTGACCGTGATCCGGGCCGGGGAGGTGACGGATGCGCGGCCGGAGCCGCCTGAAAGAAACGCATCCGCCTGATACAGACCATCCTCAAGTTTCAGCTGCTGCACCGTCGTCATCTCTGTGCCCGATGGCGGCATCCCTGTCATCTCTGTATCCGATGAAGGCTGCACAGCCTTCGCAGCTGTAATCTCCATTCCGGATGAAGGAAGCATTGCGAACAGCACAGCGGCGCTCAGTGTCAGGGAAAGAATTAATTTGCCATGCATACATGCTCCTTATGCCAATGCCTGTGCCTTGATCACCCGGCACTGTTCGTCACTGTCCATTTTCCGTAGCTGCTTCGGATGCCTCTTCCGGTCCGATGACATCACCCGTATGGGCGATATAAATCTCTTCGATATCCGGAATGCGGCCCATGCCTTCAATCTGGCATTCAACACTGTCAAAATTGCCGGAGTTTACAAACTGATTATACCAGGATTCAGGATCGTCTTTTCCGGCCATATCATTATTGGCATGGTCGCCTGCGACGACCATCAGCGGCCGAAGTATGATCTTCCTGTATCCTGCCTCCGCCGCCTTCGCAATAACCTTCCCGCAGGCGGTATCTTCCGGTTTCCCTTCCACCGTGCCGACAAATACGTTCTTATACCCCAGCGTTTCCATCTGCGTCTGCATCTGATCATAGGTTACACTGGCCGTATGAGAGGTTCCATGGCCCATCAGTACAAATGCGGTACCGTCGTCCGCCGCCTTCGCAAGGCTTTCATAACCGGCTTCTTCCACGGCTGCTGCCATTACGCTTTCCGCCACCTTCTGTTTATCTTCATTGAGTGCGCCCGCGTCACTTCCGACTTCACCGAGCAGCGGTTCTGCAACCTTCACGGACTCGAAATTATCCGCAAAGCGATCGACGGCTTCGCTCAGCTCGTCATACTCGGCGCCATGCATCAGGTGCGTCGGCTGGACGATCAGATTTTTCACTCCGTTATCCACGGCGCGCTCCAGCGCCTGATCCATGTTATCAATATATTCTCCGTCGCGGGCCTGCACATGATTGATAATAATCTGTGCGGTGAAGGCCCTCCTTACCGACCAGTCCGGATAAGCTTCCTGAAGCGCTTTCTCAATACCGCCGATATCCCGGGCACGGCTATCGTTGAAGGAGGTACCGAAGGAAACCACAAGGATCTCATTTTCCCCGATACCATCCTCATTGAGCGGATCATCCGCGCCGGCGTCCCCGGTGTCCCTGCCAAAATAGTCGGGATCTGCATACTGGCCGGAAACAAGCTCCTTCTGAGCATCGGTCAGTGCATCCCACGCTTCCTTCGCTGCCTTGCAGTCTTCGTCCGTCGTCTCCGTCCGTTCCTGAACATAAATCTTGTCAATCAGGTCTGCCGCCTTCCGGGCAGCCTCCAGATCCTCCGCTGCCGCAGCTTCCTGCGTGGAAGCTTCCGAAGCAGACTCGGCCATCACCGCACCGCCCATCACGGAACAAGCCAGCATGGATGCCAAAAATACAGATAAAACCTTCATCTTCATAATTCCTCCTCCTTATCCTGATCAAATATTCCAACCGACAGAAGCATTTCAGCCTGTCCGGACCGGAAATCCCGGCGGCACATTTCAGCCTGAAAAAACTCCCGGCTCAGGCCAGGAGTTTCTGATTTTGCGGATATAAGGAGGCAGCGGACGGGGGTTACTTTACTTTGCTCTGCACTCCACAACAGCGAATACCAGGATCTCGTGGTTTTTTTGCTTATTCAGAAGGCAGGTCTCCTGGCTTGCAGTGTACATACCGGCCGTCTTCCCGTTTGCACAGTGACTGAAGTTTTGCTTCCTGGCCTGTAAAACTGCTTACAGTGACGAGTTCGCACAGGATTTACACCTGTTTCCCTTTTCATCGGTTCCCCGACACCTCCCGCATCTGTTCAGTTGTCATCTTTACTTATATACCCCGCCTGCTTCCTTGTCAATAAAGTTCGCAGGCAAACTGTCCGGGGCTGCCGCAAATTTGCTGCATCAGGTGATGCCCTCCCGGAGAATCTGATAGATCTTCTCCATGGAAAGTGATCTTCGAAGAGCGGCGGCCAGAATATCATACTGACTTTCCTCGAACGAACGGTAATCCTTTTTCTCTGAACCGAAATCTGTGCCGGACAGCTTCTTTCCCGCACGGCCGGCAAGCGCCTCTGCCACCTTTTCTGCGGTACCATCCGAGTCAAAAATTCCGTGCACATAGGTCCCGCACACGCTGCCGTCCGCTGTGCAGGCTCCGTCATATTTATCTTCGGACTGACGGCCTGAAACCGCATGCAGTCCGGTAAGATTCCGGCATTCACCATGCCGCGTCGTAATCCCCATGTGAATTTCGTAGCCCTCCAGGGGATGAGCGGAAAGCGGATGAAAAACACCCGGCAGGCTGGCGAAAGATCCCTTCACCTGCGTTCTGGTTTTCCGGGATGTGAACACGGTATCCGTCGGAATAAGTCCCATTCCTCTCATCCGGCCCCCCTCCTCCACGCCTTCAGGGTCGCTGAGCGTATTTCCCATCATCTGGTAGCCGCCGCAGATTCCGAAGATGACGGTTCCCTCCGAGGATGCCTTCTTTACCGCCGCCTCAAGACCGCACTGGCGAAGCCACTTCAGGTCCCCCATGGTATTCTTGGTTCCTGGCAGAATGATCATATCCGGATGTCCCAGCTTATCCACAGAACTCACGTACCGGAGGCGCACTCCGTTCAGTGCCTCCAGCACATTAAAATCCGTAAAATTGGAGATACGCGGCAGACGTATCACGGCGATGTCCACGCAGGCCGTCCTGCTGTCGTTCCCGTCCGCTTTTTCATATTTTTCTTCCGAAAAGCGTTCCGTCAGGCTGTCCTCATCATCCAGCGCAAGGTTCAGGTATGGTACGGTCCCGACCACCGGAATCGAACATTTGTCTTCCAGCATCTGTATTCCGGGATCCAGGATGGATTTATCCCCGCGAAATTTATTGATAATCAGGCCCTTTACCATGGCCCGCTCCTCTTCCCCAAGAAGCATCACCGTCCCGGTCAGCTGGGCAAAAACTCCGCCCCGGTCAATATCCCCGACCAGAAGAACCGGTGCAGACGCCATCTTTGCCATTCCCATGTTGACGATGTCATTTTGATTCAAATTGATTTCCGCCGGGGAGCCGGCGCCTTCAATGACGATAATGTCATTCTCTGCCGCCAGCCGGTCATACGATTCCCGGATTACCGGAACCAGGTTCTTTTTGTATTCGAAATACTCCCGTGCGGACATGTTCCCGACAACTTCACCGTGAACGATCACCTGGCTTCCCGTATCATTCACAGGTTTGAGAAGGATTGGATTCATGTCCACGGAAGGTTCCGTACCGGCTGCCTGTGCCTGCATCACCTGGGCCCGGCCCATCTCCAGCCCTTCCCTTGTTATGTAGGAATTCAGTGCCATATTCTGCGATTTGAACGGTACCGTCCGGTAACCGTCCTGGTGGAAAATACGGCAAAGTCCGGCGGCGATCACACTTTTTCCCGCGCTGGACATGGTTCCCTGGATCATAATTGCCTTTCCCATACGTGTTCACCTTTCCCTTGTCATCATTCCGTATGCATCTGCTCTAAGGCATCATCCTTTGTTTTCAGTCAGGCGGTAGCCTCTCGGTGTCACCAGTCTGTCCCCGATGATCCTGGTATGTGAATTTCCGATAAACACGGTTGTAAACATATCCACTTCCAGGCCGGCCAGCTCGCCGAGCCGTACAATCTGCGCCTCCTGGCCTTCCCGGCCGATGCTCCTGACAATCCCGCAGGGCCTGCTCTCCGGCAGACCGCACGACAGAAGAATATCGCACGCCCTCTTAAGATAATCCCGCCTCCGGCGGCTGGACGGATTATAAAGCACAATTGCAAAATCACCCAGGGCAGCCCCCTTCAGACGCCGCTCTATTTCTTCCTTCGGCGTCAGCAGATCGCTCAGACTGATTGTACAAAAATCATTCGTCAGCGGGCTTCCGAGAAGCGCAGCTCCGCTCAGCGCAGCGGTGACGCCAGGGATAATCTGAATCCTGCCGGCAAGAGCCGGATATTCCACACTCATCTGAAGCACCAGACCGGCCATCCCGTACACACCCGCATCTCCGCTTGAAACCAGGCAGACATTCTTTCCCTTTTCCGCCTCCTCAAGCACCATGCGGCAGCGTTCTTCCTCCCGGCGCATCGGTGTTGTCTCAAACATTTTATCCGGAAAATATTCCCGTATCAGTTCAATGTAGGTTGTATACCCGATGATAAGATCGCTGTTTTCAAGCGCCTCCCGGGCAGCCTCAGTCATACCTTCCTTACTTCCGGGACCAATCCCGGCAATATAAATCATTCCCTTTGTATGTTCCATCATCCCATTTTTCTTCCGTAATTCTGCCTCTGGTTTCACTACCGGTCATCTTGTTCCGGCTGCCATGTAAAGGAGCGCGTTGCAGATCGCTGCCGCCACATTGCTGCCGCCCTTGCGGCCGCGCGTAACAATGTAATCCGCATCCGTCCTCAGAATAAGTTCCTTCGACTGAGCCGCGTTAACAAACCCCACCGGGCAGCCGATGATCAGCGCCGGCCGGTATTCCCCCCTGCGGATAAATTCATACAGCCGGATCAGTGCGGTTGGAGCATTTCCGACGGCAAAAATCAGCGGTCCCTCCATGGCAGCCGCCCGCTCCATACATACGGCGGCGCGCGTCTGCCCCGTTTTTTTCGCCTCCGCCGCCACATCCGGATCACTCATAAAACAGTATGCTTCTCCGCCAAAAGCACGGAGCGTACTTTTGTGTATACCGGAAAAAGCCATGTTTGTATCTGTCACAACACCGGCTCCGCTGCGAATCAGCGCTATGGCCTTCGGTACAACCCCCGGGGAGAACACCAGGTTCTCCTCGTAATCAAAATCAGCGGTTGTATGGATAACCCTCTTGACGATGGGCTTAAGCTCAGGGGGCAGGTCCGGGTGTTTCATGCCGGACTCTATTAATTCAAAGCTTCTTTTCTCTATATCCGCCGGAGGGACCATCTCCAGAGGAATGTCTCCTGGGAAAATGGCATCCTTATCCGGTCTCCTGTCTTCATACATATTTTTTTCTCCCTGCGTATTCCCGGCATGCCGCTGCATAGCGGACCGCCATCTCCGGATTCGAGTAAAAATGGATATGAGGAAATCCCGCTGTCAGCTGAGACGCGGCCACCGAATTCATCCACTGTTTTCCGCCTTTTTCTGTCAGGAAGGTATCCGGCACAACATCCGAAATGTAATGATGGAACTCATGAGCACAGATCTGTGCCCCCTGCCGGCAGAGCAGATTATCCTTCCGGGCCGTCATTGTCACATAGCCGAAGTGCTGAAGTTTCCGGGTGAATACACATTCCCCGTCCAGCACATCGCACATCTGAAAGCTCCGGCCGTCCGGATCCTTAAGACCCCGGTGGAGATACATATATCCGCCGCATTCGGCCAGCGTCGGAAGACCTTCCCGGACAGCCTTGCGGATCTGATTTCGAATACCCGCATTTTCCTCCAGTTTCTCCGCGTACAGTTCCGGATAGCCGCCCCCTAGATACAGTCCGCTGATCTTCTCCGGAAGATTTCCGTCTCCAAGGGGTGAAAACTCCACGATTTCACAGCCAAGATTTCTTAAGAGATCAAGATTATCCTCGTAATAAAAGCAGAAGGCCCGGTCCCGCGCCACGGCAATCCGGATTTTTACCTGTTCCGGAAAAGAGGGCCCGTCTGCCGGAGCAGAATAGATTATTTCCTTCCCGTCCGGATCTTTCTCCATCTCAGGTGCCGTATGAGCCAGCCGGAGGATCCCATCCACGTCAAGGTACGTTTCAGCCGCCGAAGCAAGATTCTGCATCTTTACCTTCAGATCAGCAACCTCCTGCGCCGTGACAAGGCCGAGATACCGGCTTTTCAGTTCTGCTTCCTTCCGTTTCGGAAAGTATCCGAGCGCTTCCAGACCTCTGTCCCGGCAGTAACGCTTTAGTTCCGGATAAAGGGAGGGCGGCAGCTCATTAAAAATGACGCCGCGGATCATTGAATTTTTGCGAAAATTCGTAAATCCGTCGATAACCGCTTCCACCGACTGGCTCATGCCGTGACAGCGGACTACGAGGATCACGGGAACGGAAGCCGCAGAGGCAATGGAATAGGAACTTGCCGGATCTTTCATCCCCAGGCCGTCATAATAGCCCATCACACCTTCTATGACGGAAATGTCCGCCTGTTGGCTGTTTTTTCGAATCAGGCTGCGGATCGTCCGGTCATCCATAAAAAATCCGTCCAGATTACGCGACGGTACGCCGATCACCCCCGAGTGAAACATGGGATCAATATAATCCGGCCCGCATTTATAACTCATCACTGTAAGGCGGCGGTTTACCAGTGCCTGAAGGATGGCACAGGTAATGGTCGTTTTGCCGCAGCCGCTGTTTGTTCCGGCAATCATTACGCGATCTGTCATTTGCCTTCACCCCATTTTTCCAGAATAATGCGCTCCGCTTCCCCGACCGTTATTCCGTTTTCTTCTTCCGGCCTGCGGATGACGGTCAGAAGGCATCCCGTTTTTTCTGCCGCCTCCAGCTTCTCCGGCATTCCGCCTTCCCGTCCGGAGTCCTTGGTCACCAGAATGCCGGCACCACTTTCGCAGATATGCCGGATATTATCCTGTACCGTAAAAGGGCCTTTTTCCAGTATAAGATTTTTTTCCGGAAGTCCCGCCCTCAGCGCCGCCTTCACCGAACTTTCAAGCGGAAGCATCCGTGCGTATACCCTGTCCGCAAAGCCGCGAACCGCGGCAAAGGCAGAAAGCTCCTTGCTCCCCGTACACAAAAGAATTTTCTCTTTCGTGCCGCTTAGAAACTCCGCCGCTGCCGGAGAAGAGGGAAATACACGGGCACTTTCCGGAAGAGGGGTCGGCGCCCGAAGCACCCGCAGGTATTTGATGCCGCACTCATGGCAGGCGCTTTTGATATTCCGGGAAACTTCCACCGCATACGGATGCGTAGCATCGATGACCGCGGTTATATTCTTTTTGCGGAAAAAGCGGATCATCTGCTGCCCGTCCATCCGGCCTTCCAGAATCCGGCAGAATTTCATGCTTTCCGGGAGAACCTCCCTTCCGTACTCCGTCGCTACCGAGACATAGCACGGAATTTTCTCTGTCTCTGCAAACCCGGAAAGCACGCGGCCTTCCGTGGTTCCTCCGAAGATAAAAATATGTTCTGTCATAAATTTCTCATAAATTTCAGGTTCAGATATCCACAGGTACCATAGCCGCCGCCAGAGTAACTTTCCCGAAAATCTCCTTTGGAAATAGCAGCCGGCCTCCATTTCCACAGCCGCACACGGCACTTCGCCCGCACACGTTGTCTACGCCAGTCACTGATTTTACGAAAGAGGAGGCGGAAAATTCACCGGCCGCCTTTTCAAGCTGGAGCGATGTAAAGGTGACAAAAGGCACCTGAAGACGCCGCGCAGTCTCCGCCATTCCTTCCTCGTCCGCCTTCAGATCAATCGAACAGAGCCGGCGAATAGAACGCATGTCCAGATGATGCTTTGAAAGGAACTGCTCCAGAGCGGTTTCGATCACAGGGGCTGCGGTTCCCCGCCGGCAGCCGGCTCCGATGACAATCTGCTTCGGAACCAGCTTGAGCGTACGTTCCCACGGATAGTCCGGATTCACATCTGCCTCAGGTGTGATATAAATCAGCACCGGTGCTTCCTGTGCTGCCTGGTTCTGACCGGTCCATGGCGTACAGTCCTTCGGAATGTGGTTCAGCCGGACAAACCTCTCATCGGAAGCCATATAAACGGTTCTGCCGGCGAGTACCGCGGACGAAACCTCCTTCGCCAGCTGCATATTCGTAAGAATGAGATTATGATTGCGGGCAAACACATCGACGGCGAATTTTCCATGCCGGTCGGTCGCTGTCGTAATGACTGGCACCGCGTGCAGAATATCCGCACATCGGATCGCCAGTTCATTTGCTCCGCCCAGATGTCCGGACAGGATCGGAACGGTAAAGCTTCCCTCCTCATCAATCACCACCACCGGAGGATCCGCCGTCTTTGACCGTATGAAAGAAGCAATCTGCCGGACGGCAATTCCGGCTGCGCAGATGAAAATCAGGGCTTTCCTGCCGTTAAAGGCGTCCCCGACGACCGGAACGGCGCTGTGAAAAGGACTCAGTCCCTCCGCTTTGAAGGTATCAAACTGATAGCCGGTACAGTCATATTCCGGCTGCAGAGCTGTACACAGCTGGCGGTTCAGTGCGGCAGCCTCCGCTGTATACGAAATAATCACTGCTTTTTTTCTCTGCTCAGATTCCCGGTTCTGATTCATGTCTCACCTTTCCGGCTTCCCGGTATCCCGTCGTGAACTCTGGATCGTACAGCTTTGAAAGCTCGTACTCGTCCCCCAGACAGTACCCGACAATAATTAAAGCAGTTTTTTCAATGTGATTGTGCGCTGCTTCCCGGGCAAGGCAGCCCAGCGGGCAGCGGATAACCTTCTGATCCTCCCAGCTTGCCTTATAGACGATGGCCGCCGGCGTATCCTCCCGGTATCCGCCCCGGACAAGTTCCGCTGTCAGATCCTTCAGCATGGAAGCGCTCAGGAAAATAACCATTGTTGCCTGGTGAGAAGCAAGGGATGCGATGCTTTCTTCTTCCCTCACTTTGGTCCGCCCGGCCATACGGGTAATGATGACCGACTGCGATACGCCGGGCAGTGTGTATTCCGCTTCCAGTGCCGCGGCGGCAGCGCAGAAGGAACTGACGCCCGGACAGATATCAAAATCGATATTCAGCTGCCTCAGACGGTCCATCTGCTCCCGGATAGCTCCATACAAACAAGGATCGCCTGTGTGCAGACGTACCGTCGTCAGGCCCTCCTTCTCTGCCTGCCGGATTGTATCGATCACTTCGTCCAGCGTCATCCGTGCGCTGTTATAAATCCGGCAGTTTTTCTGCGCGTTGGAAAGAAGCTGCGGATTAACCAGAGATCCGGCGTAGATAATAACATCCGCATTTTCGATATATTTTTCACCTCTCAGGGTAATCAGATCCGGCGCTCCGCTTCCGGCGCCTACAAAATGAACCATTCTTTTCTCTCCTCAGAATCCTTCCGCAATATTGTCTGCGGCTATTTTTTCAATCAGTTTCTCTGCCTTCGCTGTCCGGCCAAGATATCCGTATCCGGAAGAAAAAAGCACCGCAGCCATCTGCATTTTCCCATGTACGCGCATCGTCATCTGCCGTTCTATCCGTTCGAGCAGGACGTTCCGCACCGGCTCCCATATCTGATTTTTCATCAGATAGGACAGTGCCTCCTCCGTTGTACAGCATTTCAGCAATTTTTGCAGCTGCACCGTCGGAAGGCCCGCCTCGATTCCGCAGGCGCAGAGCGTTTCCATACGCCCGTCCGCGATGTGCGAATGCGTATTCATAATACCTGCTCCGAGCTTGCACAGCTTTCCGATGTGGCCGACCAGAAGCACACTCTGAAAATTCATATGCAGTGCCATGTCGAGAGTATCCCCGATAAAATTGCTGCAGACAACCGCCCGCTCCGGGCTGATCCCATACTGCCTGTGAATAAAATCGAGCCCGAAATTGCCGGGTGCCAGAAGCAGGTTCTTTTCGCCCATCTGCCTTCGCTGCTCCATCTCAACGCGGATGGTTTCCACGAGTGCCTGCTCGCTCATCGGCTCCACGATCCCTGTCGTACCCAGTATGGAAATGCCTCCCACGATGCCGAGCCGCGGATTGAACGTCTGTTCCGCTATTTTTTCTCCATCGGGAACCGAAATTTCAATGGCCAGGGAACCGGTATAATGGTATTCTCTGAGGACTTCTCCTACTTCCTCCCGGATCATCCGGCGCGGAACGGAATTGATGGCACTCTCTCCCACCGGCTGGTCCAGCCCGATCTTCGTGACCGTACCGACACCGCTGCCGCCCCGGATCACAATATCCGGTCCTTTGCCGGAGGCCGGTTCCGGTATCCTCCGCGCTCTGGCCATAATCAGGATGCCATCGGTAGCGTCTATATCGTCTCCCGCGTCCTTCCGGATCCCGCACCAGGCTTCCTTCTCCGTTCTGCCCGGATTTTCCGTTCTCAGATGTAAAACTATTCCCGAGGGTGTACGAACCGATACATATTCTGCGTTTTCTCCGCTAAAAAGCAGGACCGCCGCAGCCTTCGCGGCACCCGCAGCGCAGCTTCCCGTTGTATATCCCCGCCGGAGCTTTTTCTGATTTTTGTATACAAAAGAGTCAGGATTTTTCTGCATCTTACTCACTCTTCCACTGTGGAATCGTGATCACCACAACCGGGTTCAGTGACTTCATAAGATGATAATTACCGGCCAGTTCTGCCCGCGCCGCGCTGATCTGAACAATCTGTACATCCCTGATATTTCTCTTTCGGAGAATCTCCATCACCTGTGCCAGTGTTTCCAGCGACACCGTGTTGATTACGATTCGAACCGACGGATTCAGTCTGCCCGCCGTCTCCAGAATATTTTCAATATTCCCGGAGCTTCCCCCGATGAACACATGCGTAGGTTTCTCCAGACCATCCAGGCAGTCCGGTGCCAGGCCTTCCACTACGGTTACATTGTCCGTTCGAAAGCGGATCCGGTTCCTGCGGATCAGGTCCGCCGCCTCCGGCTTTTTTTCGATGGCATAGATCAGTGCGTCCGGACACTGAAGGGCGGCCTGGATACTGACCGAGCCGGTTCCGGCGCCAATATCGTACAGTACGGCGCCGCCGGAAAGCTCCAGCTTTTGAAGTGAAATGGTTCTGACCTCGCTTTTTGTCATCGGAACCGGACGTGCAAATGTTCCCCCGCCGGTGATCCGGATAAATTCTTCATCCGGGATCTCGCGAAGCACCGCTTTCTGCGGCTTCGGATTCTCAAATACAGCCGAAAACGGAGACGGCAGCTGTGCAGCCGTCAGTTCCCGGGCCGTCAGATGAACAATCTGCTCATCCTCATATCCAAGTCTTACTCCGATATGTGCGATCACCGGATCCATTCCGTACTCCAACAGTTTTTCTCCGACCTGCTGCAATTCCCCGCTTTTTCCCATCAGCGCAAATGTATACCGGTTATCCCGGATTGCCGCAATAAAATTTACCTTTTGGCCGTGCAGACTGATAAGCTTCATATCCTGCCACGGCAGTGAAAGCTTCGCGCACAGTGCCGGGACAGAAGAAATTCCCGGAACCATTTTTACATCGTACCCCTCAAGGGCACCCGCAGTTTTAGAAGCCCCGCTGTAAAATCCGACATCCCCGGACAAAAGTACAGCCGCCTTCTGCCAGTTTTCCTGCGTGTCCAGAAACTCACGGATTTCCTGTGGTTTCCAGGAACAGAGTATCCTTCGTCCGTTCTTTCTGTAGGGCTCCAGAAGCCGATCCGCTCCGATGAGGATGTCTGCTTCCCGGATAATTTTTGCTGCTTCCAGGGTCATTCCCAGGGCTGAGCCGGTTCCGATCCCGGTAAGATACACTGTTTTTCTCATGTAATTATTCTTTCTGCTCCTGCAATTTTCCTGTCTTTCGGGCATACTCCTTCAATATCCGGTTGACCTCATTATAAGGGCCGAAGCCGGTAAGGGTACACAGACATTTTTCACTTTTATCGATCAGCTTCTTTGCCGCCTCCAGGCAGTCCTCCGGGACCGGATAAAAAGCCCGGGCACTTACCACGGTGCCGGCAACAGACGAGGCCACCGCGTAATCTATATCATTCTCATAAAGGACGCCGGCTGCAAACGGAATGTTTTTCCGCTGAAGAGCATAGAAGGTCCCGATTCCGGTCCCTCCCCCGCAGATTACAAATACTGCCGGATCTCCTGCGTCTGCCGGAAGATTCATCATGCCCAGACGGCTGTCAAAACATTTTTCTTCCACTCCGTACAGCTTCTGAATGTAATTTCCGGCAAAGATTTCCTCCGGTGTTCCCGAGCGGACTGCTTTTCCATTCTGTATGCATAGAATCTGATCCGAAACCTTTCGGGCAAGATCGACTTCATGCAGCGACATCAGCACCGCCAGTTTCCGCTCCCGGGCCATTTTCCTTATCCCGGACAGAATATCCAGCTTAAATCTCATGTCCAGGAACGAGGTCGGCTCATCCAGAATGAGTACCGAAGGCTGCTGGCACAGAGCCCGTGCAAGCATGACACGCTGGCGCTGGCCATCGCTTACCTTTGTGAAATCCTGATTTGCCACGATGTCCGCATGCATCATCTGCAGTGCTTCATCCACGATCCCCCAGTCTTCCTCCGAGAGAATTCCCAGCCGTCCGGTATAGGGGTAACGGCCGGTGGCGGCGACATCCCGGCAGGTCATATACTCCGGATGCAGCCGCTGCGTCATGACCATCGACATTTTTTCGGCAATGCAGCTGTCCTTCATCCGCGCCATGCTCTCTCCTTCCAGGTAAACCGTACCGGAGAAGACCGGCAGCTGTCTTATGATGCTCTTGAGCAGTGTCGATTTGCCGGCTCCATTCGGTCCGATCAATGTAACAATCTCACCGGGATACAGATCGAAGCTGACATCATCGACGATCACGCGGTGCGCGTACCCGGCCTTCAGATGTTCCGCCCGGAGGATCCGACTGTCTGCTTTTTTTTCAGTCATCTCTTCCTCCTTTCCGGCGCACCATCATGATGATGACGACCGGAGCCAGCAAAATTGCGGTCACGGAACTGACGGCCAGTTCCGTCGGCGCAAAAAGAAGCCGGGACATATCATCACAGAAAAGCGTTATGATGGCTCCCCCCAGAAAGCATCCCGGGATCAGGACAAGAGGACGGGCTGTTTTCATCAGCATCTTCATCAGATGCGGGACGGCAACGCCGACAAAAGAGATAGGGCCGGCAAAAGCGGTTACAATAGCGGATAAAAAACTGGAAAGAAGAATCAAAATTATTCTCAGCCTCTTCACGTTTACTCCCATATTTCGCGCATAGCTTTCTCCCATCTGGCAGGCGCCGATCGGCTTGGAAAGCAGAAACGTGAACACCAGAACAATTCCTGTCAGCACCACCATCAGGCGCACATTGCTCCAGCTGATGCCGGAAAAACTGCCGAGAGACCAGTTATGCAGATTCACGATATTGGAATCATCGGCAAAAGTGACCACCAGATCTGTGACCGCAGTACAAATGTACCCGATCATGATTCCGCAGACCACCAGAAGTGACATATTTTTAATCCGGAATGATACGGCCAGCACGAACCCCATGGCCAGCATGGATCCGATAAACGCAGCCAGAATCATCACCGCCGGGGTCGTCATTATTCCCCTGGAAAGCAGAAATACCATGGTCAGTGCAACCACCAGTCTGGCACCGGAGGATATTCCCAGAATATAGGGCCCGGCAATCGGATTCCCGAAAAATGTCTGCAGCAGAAAGCCGGATACCGAAAGTGCTCCGCCAAGCAGCGAAGCTGCGATCACGCGGGGGATCCGGATTTCATGGATCACAGTATAGTATGTCTCTCCCGTCTGTCCGGACCGGTGAAACAGGATGTTCCACGCTTCCCGGAAAGGAATGCTGACCGAGCCGGTGCTGATACTCCACAGCATCAGCGCAAGCAGGGCAGAGATTAAAATAACAAATAATAAAATATAGCGGCCATTACTTTTTGATTTTTGCATAAAAATACTCCGTTCTGTATACAGAACGGAGTATACCACACTTGCTGCCTGAATAAAACACACTTATTGCGTGTTTTGGGTCAGACCCTCTCCTGCCGGCTTTCGAAGATCGATTGAACGGATCTGCTTGCGAAGCGGAAGAACGCTCTTCGGATTGACCGACAGCTCATCCACTCCCATGCGCAGGAACGTTTCCGTAAGACTCAGATCCGCTCCCAGCTCACCGCAGATGCCAACCCAGCAGTTATGGCGGTGGCCCGCTTCGACCGTCATTCTGATCTCCCGGAGGACAGCCGGATGATGGGGATCCGAGAAGGCTTCCAGTTTGGCATTCTGCCGGTCAATCGCACAGGTATACTGTGTCAGATCGTTGGTGCCCAGGGAGAAGAAGTCAACTTCCTGCGCCAGTTCATCTGCGCAAAGCACAGCAGCCGGAGTTTCCACCATGATCCCGATCTGAATTTTGTCAGAGTACGGTTTTCCTTCATTTTCCAGTTCTCTCCTGCACTCCGCCAGAATATCCTTGCATTCTTTCACTTCGCGGAGGCTGATGATCATGGGGAACATGATCCCCAGATTCCCATAAACGGAAGCGCGAAGCAGGGCGCGAAGCTGTCTCTTGAAGAAGTCCTTTCGGGTCAGACAGATACGGACAGCCCGGAAGCCCAGTGCCGGATTTGTCTCCTTGTCCAGATTCATGTAGTCAATCGTCTTGTCAGCGCCGATATCGCAGGTTCGGATAATCACCAGCTTCGGAGCCAGTGTTTCCAGCACTCTCTTATAGGCCTGGAACTGTTCTTCCTCCGCCGGATCCGCCTTGCTGTTCAAATATACAAACTCGGAGCGGAACAGTCCGACACCCTCCGCATCATTGGCCGTAACATTGCCTATATCCTGCGGACCGCCGATATTGGCATATACCCTGACCGTCGTCCCGTCGATCGTCGTGTTGGGCAGTCCCTTCAAATGTTCCAGCAGCGCGTCCTGTGCCAGTTCCTGCTCATGTCTCCTGGTCAAAGAGTCAACCAGGTCCTGTGTCGGCTCAATGTAAACGCAGGAATTGTAGCCGTCCAGGATAGCAAACTTCCCGTCCCAGCTGTCATCAATATCCTTGCACTGAATCAGCGCCGGAAGGTTCATGCTGCGCGCCAGAATGGCGGTATGGCTGTTGGAACTTCCCTCGCGGGTAATCATCCCAAGCAGAAGGTTCTTATCCAGTTTCACCGTCTCCGAAGGGGCCAGATCCTCCGCCACCAGAATGGACGGCTCGGTCCCCTGCAGTGAGCTGGTATCCAGTCCGAGCAGGCATTCGATAATATCATTCCCCACATCCATAACATCCGCGCTTCTTGCCTGGAAATAAGGGTCGTCCATTTCACTAAACATCTGTGCCGTATTCTCAAAGCCGCGCTGTGCCGCGTACTCCGCGGTATGCTTCTGCTCTACAATGATGGACTTGATGGAATCAAGGAGATCGTCATCATCCAGCATCATGGCGTGAAACTGGAAAATAGCCGCGCTGTCCTCTCCGGCGGCTTTTACCGCCTTCTCGTAAAGAACATTCTGCTGAGCCTGCACCTTTACGCGGGCGTCCTCAAAACGTTTCAGTTCCGGCACCGGATCTGCCACGATTTCCTCACCAATTTTATACTCCGGTCTTTTATAAACGCGGATCCTGCCGATAGCAATTCTGTTTACAATACTTGTTCCCGTTGCGACCTGCATTTTACTACACCTCCGAAAAAAAAGCGCACGCACGCTCCCGTGCATGCGCCTCGTGATTATCCGCTTCCTCCTGCCGGACGAAAGACCGTCCGGCAGGCTATCTTAAAATCATCAAAGGTTCTCTTTCAGGAATTTTTCAAGTGCTTCCACGGATGCATCTTCGTTTCCGCCGTCAACGGTAACGGTAACGGTATCGCCCTGCTTAATTCCAAGGCCCATAACCGCCAGAAGCTTCTTTCCGTCTGCGCTCTTGCCATCTTTGTTTGTAAGCGTAACCTTACTGTCCAGTGCCTTTACCGCCTGAACAAGCAGTCCCGCCGGACGGGCATGAATTCCTACCGGATCCGTGATAGTATACTCAAATGTTTTCATGTTGAAATTCCTCCTTCAATTACGTTATTATTACAGAAACATTATACAGCCTTTTTCTCTGATTGCCACTGCGGTCCGATTATTTATTCAGGTTGTCACCGTATTGAACATTATCATAATCATCGCTGTTTGTAAGAAGTACAACTACGATATCAGAATGGCCTGCCTTCTTAATCTTATCCTTATCAAATTTCAGCAGCGGCTGGCCTACCTTCACCGGATCCCCCGTCTTTACATACGGAGTAAAGCCGTCTCCATTCATATCTACCGTATCAATACCTACATGGATCAGAAGTTCCATGTCATTGGCACCGGTAATACCGATGGCATGCTTAGAATCGGCAACAGAAGAAATATTGCCGTCCATAGGCGAATAAACAATATCACCGTCCGGCTCAATGCCGACGCCCATGCCCAGAACACCGGACGCAAACGTTTCATCCGGGATCTTGTTAAACGGAACAACATCGCCGTTCAGCGGTTTATAGATATCACCGCCGGAGCATTTGATAATCACATTGGCAAGGCCAAGAGGAACATTGCTTCCTGCCGCGCCGACTCCGCCGACTTCCGGCACATTTTCCTTTCCGGCTCCTTTTTTGCTCTTCGCCGCGGCCGGTGCATCCTCGTTAAAGATGGCCATCGTGATGCCAAAGGAAATAGCAAAGGAAACAGCCAGCAGGATTGTGTACTGAAGCGGCTGTTTAATGGTCAGATAGCCGGGAATGCCGGTAACTCCGTATGCCGTTGCACCGATGCCGGAAACTGCGCCATAGAAAGCACCCACCGTGCCGCCGATCATGCCGGCGATGAAGGGCTTAAAGAAGCGCATGTTTACACCGAAGATGGCAGGCTCGGTGATACCCAGGGCTGCAGAAAGGGAGGACGGAACAGCTACGGATTTCGTCTTCGCGCTTCTGGATTTAATGCCAACCGCAAGGCAGGCGCCAAACTGTGCAAAGTTTGCAGCGGATGCAATCGGCATCCAGGTGTTCAGTCCGCCTTCAACGGAAAGCATGCCGGCCTCGATAATGTTGTACATATGATGAAGACCCATAACCACCGTCCACGGATACAGGGCTCCCATCGCAGCCGCGCCGACCGGATTCTTCACCAGCCATTGTGCTCCGGTAAGAACCCAGCTTTCCAGTTGTGCGAATACCGGTCCGATCACCGTAAAGGTAAGAAAAAGAGTTACAAAAACAGTGCAGATGGGAACTACAAACAGATCAAGCATTTCCGGAATGTGCCTGTGCAGCCATTTTTCAATCCGGCTCATCAGCCATACCGCCATAATGACCGGAATGACATGTCCCTGGTAGCCTACCTGGCGGACAGAACCGACCACCCAGCCGCCGATCTTGAAGTGTCCGAGCAGATACCAGTGATTGATCGTATCTGCCGTGCCGACATTCCATGCATTCAGCAGACTGGAATGAATCATGGCAAGCCCGATAACCGCACCAAGGAAAATATTGCCGCCGAATACCCGGGCAGCGGAAATGGCAACAATAACCGGAAGATACGCAAAGGCAGTGTTCGCAATCATGTCAAGGAAGCCGTACCAGTCCGATCCGGAAAAGCTCGGAACCGCCTTGCCCAGCGCCTCGACAACGCCCATCAGAAGGCCGGAAGCTACGATGGCGGGAAGGATTGGAACGAATACATCCCCCAGCGTCTTCAGGATCTGCTTCCAGACAGGCATTTTGGATGCAGCTGCCGCCTTGACATCGTCCTTGGTTGCAGCGGTCATTCCCGTGATCGCAAGGAATTCATCGTACACCTTGTTGACAGTTCCGGTTCCGATGATCAGCTGAAGCTGACCGTTGGATTCGAACATACCCTTGACACCTTCGATATTGTCCAGAGCCTCTTTGTTCAGCTTGTTATTGTCCCTGATAACAAGACGAAGTCTGGTTGCACAGTGAGCCGCCTGGGCTATATTATCGCGGCCGCCGATATTATCGACGATCTCCTGCGCACACTTGTGATAATCCAGTGCCATTTACAAAACCCTCCTTGAAATAATTATTTCTGCCCTTTTCAGTTCAGGACTCTTCATCCCGCAGCCTGCCGGAACAGATTATTACAAAGCGCCGTGCGCTCTGAAATCAGATGATGAAGTATTCTGTAAAGTCTTTATCCGGCGGTGTCTTCCCGCCCCTGTCAGATCAGGCCAAGTTTCCGGAATGCCTTCTCCAGCCCGTCTTCCAGCACCGGCTCGCAGACCATGTCGCTGATTTTCTTCAGTGTCTCCGAACCATTTCCCATGCAGACGCTCAGGCCAACCGTCTGTATCATTTCAAGATCGTTCATCGAATCGCCGAACCCGATGGTATCGCTTACCGGAATATTCAGATGCTGTGCGATCTGCCGCACTCCCTGTCCCTTGTTGAATTTGCGGTTGATAAGTTCGCCGTTGACACATCCGTGCGCCGGCACATCCTGTATCGCAAAATTAAACTGGTCTTCCAGCTGCTGTTTTGCCTCGTCCAGATCGGACATCCGGTTTGCCATGACAACCACCTTGTACACCGGGCGGCCGTCATACTCACTCATCGGGCGGATACCGAGATTGGAAGCCAGCGCTTTTCGCCAGCGCTCAATCTCGCTGTTTCCCTCCGGCTGATCCTTCAGGAAAGCATCCAGATTTTCATCGCCCCAGGATCCGTCCGCCGCCTCCACGGTACAGAAAACCCCGTGCCGGTGGAGAGAAGTCAGCGCCATATCCAGCTGTTCAGCGGTCATCGGGCAGTCAAAAAGCACCTCGTCTCCACACACCACGTGGCCGCCGGCACTGGCAATCACTCCGTCAAAGCCATACGTAAGCAGCGGCTTAAGCATATCCATATTCCGTCCGGTACACAAAAAAACCTTATGTCCGTTTCCCTGTGCCTTCTTAATCGCACGCACGGCGCTCTCCGGCGGCACATTCTCTCCCGGGGGCGTCAGTGTTCCGTCGATATCTACGAAAACCAGTTTCATACAGCCCTTACTCCTTATCCACATCAATGACCGGATTTTTATCGCTCGTATAAGATGTCATCAGCCATGCGAAATCAAATCCCGGAATTCCGACAGCTCTGGCCGGACGTTCATTTCCGGTCAGCATGTCATAGTAGGTCTCCGGCTCATTAACCCAGGCGGTCTGATCCGACTCACTGAAATTAAACAGGCCGATCATCTTCTCACCCTTGCAGTAGCGTCCGATTCCAAGTACATGGTCATTCCAGGTTTCCACCACCCAGGCATCTGCATTGCTTTCGAACATGGTGTATGCCTTCCGGATCTGTGCCAGCTTCCGGATTGCCGTAAAAATCCTTCCCTCCCGGGTTGTCGGATCGCTTCTTCTGGCCACGGAATCCCAGCTCAGTTTCCCCCGGTGGAGGTAACGTGAATCATCGTATTTCAGCGGATCATTATGATAGGAATAATCATTCAGCTGGCCGATCTCATCACCGCTGTACAGGACCGGAATGCCACTCTGCGTAAACAGAAACGCATGAAGCATGATATCCAGTTTGATGGATTTGTCCAGCTTCGCGCTGTTGCGCTCATACTCGGCTGCCTCAATTCCGCACAGCGAAGCCGTCGTTCCGCACAGCCGGGCATCACCCAGCTTCGGATCATTATTGTAAAGCTCTCCGCGGGAATCACTTCCGTAGTAATTCCCGGTCAGATAATCGTTCAGATACTTCTTGTGCGGCACCTCCGAGACACCGAATTGTTTCAAATAATCATAGTCCAGCCCCCAGCCGATATCATCATGGCAGCGCAGATAATTTAAGAATACATACTGCTTCGGCAGTGCAAACACCGTCTCCAGCTGATGCTTCAGGAGCCGCACATCCCGGGTCGCCACAGTATGCCAGGTACTGGCCATGGTTGTTACGTTATACAGCATCTGGCATTCCGGTTTGTCTACTGTTCCGAAATAAGGAACGACCTTGGACGGCTCCATAACTACCTCGCCCAGCAGCAGTGTTCCAGGGCAGACGATCTCGGTAGCCATGCGCATAATACGTACCAGCGTATGAACCTGCGGCAGATTGCGGCAGCTGGTTCCCAGCGTTTTCCATATGTACGGAACCGCATCCAGGCGGATGATATCCACACCGTGATTACACAGGTTCAGCATATTCGCCGTCATATCATTAAATACCGTCGGGTTGCGGTAATTCAGATCCCACTGATACGGATAGAAGGTTGTCATGACAACCTTGTTAGCCTCCGGGCACCAGGAAAAATTGCCGGGTGCCGTGGTTGGAAATACCTGTGGAACAGTTTTTTCAAACTCATTCGGAATATCCCAGCTGTCAAAGAAGAAATAACGGTCCTGATACTCTTTTTCCCCTGCCTTTGCTCTTCGGGCCCACTCATGCTCGTCGCTTGTATGGTTCATTACAAAGTCAAGGCACACGCTCATCCCCTTGCCGTGACAGTCCGTGGAAAGATCATACAGATCGTCCATCGTACCCAGGGCCGGTTCCACGGTGCGGAAATCTGAAACAGCATATCCGCCGTCATTCTTGCCGGCAGGACTTTGAAGCAGCGGCATCAGATGCACATAGTTAATGCCGCACTCCTTGATATAATCCAGATGGCTCTGTACTCCCTTCAGCGTGCCTGCAAAGCACTGTGTGTACATCAGCACACCCAGCATCTCGCTGCCGGTATACCAGTCAGGAACAACTTCCCGCGCCTCGTCCCACTGTTTCAGTTCAATCGGACGGGATGCATAATACTCATGAAGCATACTGACGAAATACTCAAAAGCGTGCTCATCGTTATACAGCTCGTTATAAAGCCACTTCAGCTCGTCAACATTTTTATCCAGACGCCTCATGAATTCAGGTTCCCATTTCATTTCTTCAAACATCCGATAATCCCTCGCAGTCCGCCGTATTTCTGATCATCTGCGTTAAGCAAAATACGGCATATAATAATTGATTGATGATATGATATGATTTACCGCTATAGTAAAGATGCAGGTGACGGCTGTACAATAATCCGGTTTTTACTGTCAATATGAACCTTATGATTATTAAAATACTCCTATGACACCCGTTAAGAATGATAAAATCTGTACTCTTAGACATTATAAGATAAAGTCAGAAGCCATTCAATCAATACTTTTCATGGGATTGCACAAAGATTTGTCCGGAAAATGGGCATGAGAACGAAGTATATAAAAAGCATAGCTGCATGCAGACCGCTGATAACATCTCCGTCTGTATTCAGAACTTCCGTATCCGTATTGTGAGTGCAGTATATGGTACAACGAAAAAACACGGGGCAGCAAAATCTGTCCCCGTGTCCTGTTTCAGCCTTTCCATATCGATCATCAGATCGTTCTTTCCGAAGTTGCGCTAACAGCCGTCATTCCCGGCATAACACAGCTCCGACGATGCATCACAGTGAAGTTTCAAACTTTCACCCGTACTCTTCTGACGGGTCAGTTTTCTATTTCTTTTTCCATAATGTATCCGATCTTGTAACTGGAATGGCCGGCGAACCCTTTCACGACGGAAGCATAGTCAGACTCAACATCGTCAAGGACCCATTCGCCTTCGTAATTAAACATCATGATAACTGTCTGCGCAAGAATCTCTCCATGGATGACCTCATGGAAAGTCGGCTCTTTCACGCCGTCCACCGTGAGCCAGAGCGAGTCAAGATCATAGTTGTCCAGCTTATCCTCAGATCCGCCGTCGTACCAGTAATACGGAGTCGGGAATGCAGGATTGTTCGGATTTGTGTCACGAATTCCGCCGAGGTACATATGATAGACCACACTGCTGTCTGCAGAAACAGGCATGGTGTCAACGATTTCATTAAAATCGTCCATGGAACGGATGGAAGCCAGATGACCGCCCATTGTCTCGCATTCAGCTTCCGCCTGTTCCCAGGTAATTTCATCGGTATCTGACGCAATAAATGATATGTACTGGTAATCCTTCTCCGCTGCCGTTTTCTCCGGCGCCTCCGCCACGACCTGTACGTCTGTGGAAACGGCGGCGGCCTCCGCCTGTGGGGATGCGGCATTACCTGCGTATGCTGTAATCTCTGTGATGGCAACATCATTATAAGATGTGCCTTTGTACCCTTCACCCAATGTCACGTTGATCCTGGACACTTCCACCGGAGCCACCAGATCAATCATCCACTCCTTCTTTTCATCCGCGAAGAAAACGGTCTTCGGCTCATTTTCATTAATCTGCAAAGAAAGGTTCATGGGTCTGCTGTTTCTCTGATAACCATCTGTATCGGCTGGATCATCCGTATTCCAGCGTCCCAGCTTGAAGGTCAGATATCTGACTTCTTCACTTTCCCCGGGAACCAAAGTGATGCTGACTATGCCGCTGCCAAAACCATCAACATTTTCTTCCCATACGGTTGCTGTATTGCCGTCAACAATATTTGCGGGCGGGTATTCCGTGTAGCTTGCGGTTGCGGAAGCAGTCATAGGAACCGCATGATAATTGGACAGATCCGTGCCTGCTGCGTCAAATGCGACGATATCCTCATTTGTCTTTTCATCAGCCTGTGGCACATCTGCGGCATTCTGGTCCCCTGCATCTCCGGTCTCTATTCCCATCTGTGCCTGATTGTCCATCTGCACTGCGCCTTCATTTCCGAAGATCTTTATTGCATCATTACCCGAAACACCAGTGCTGTTGCTGCCAGGCTTGTTGCTGCTCGTAAACCGGGTCAGTCCAAATCTGACCAGGTACGAATCAAGTTCACCAATCCTATAGAAATAAACACAGGCTCCCACCAGAATTGCCAGGAAAATGAACCGGCGCACTCTCTTTCCTCCGCGCCTCTTCTTTTCCGTTTTCTCTGCAGCTTCCCTCCGCTCATCTACAGATCTGACTGCCTTCGCATGAGCTTCCTCCTGTCTTTTTTTTGCTTCAGCCTCTTCCTTCTTCCGTGCTGCTTCTTTCTCCGCATTCCTGCGGGCTGCCTCTTCCTCCGCTCTCCTGCGGGCTGCCTCTTCCTCCGCCCTCCTGCGGGCTGTCTCTTCCTCTTCTGCCTTCTTGCGGGCTGCCTCTTCCTCTTCTGCTTTCTTGCGGGCTGCCTCTTCCTCCGCCTTCCTGCGCGCTGCCTCTTCCTCTTCTGCCTTCTTGCAGGCTGCCTCTTCTTCTGCTGCCTTCTTGCAGGCTGCCTCTTCTTCCGCGCGGGCAATTCTCTTTGCCCAGGCAATGCCTTCATCACATGTGCAGATCGCACCTCTGCGCAGTCTTACACCGCAAAATCTGCAGTAGACTTTTTTACCCGGTTTGGACTGGAATTCCGGGACCTCTTCCACTGCTCCGCTTGGCAGATCTGTCAGCTGGCTTCCGCAAACAATACAATATTTGCCTTCCGGTTCAACATTTGCACCGCAGTTGGGACAATATTTCCTTCTACTCATCTGCTTTTCCTCTGTTCCCTGCTTCTGCTGCGATGAATATCAGCCAGAAACAATCTTCTGCTTTGCTTCTAAAATGCGTCTGACACTCTCATCGATCCGCTCTTCCGGGATCTCTCCGTCCCGGACTGCCTGCAGAAGACCGGAATAAGCGGAAGTCAGATCCTCCGGCATCAGGATCAGGTCGACGCCCGCTTTCACGGATGCGATGGCCGCCTGTGCACTTGAATAGTTCCGGGCAATCGCATCCATATTCATTGCATCTGTCACAACGAGACCCTGATATCCCATTCTTTCGCGCAGCACATCTGTGACCATGATCTTTGACATGGATGCAGGTGTATCGTCTCCTGTCACGGCCGGGGCACTGATGTGTCCGACCATGATCATATCGCAGCCAAGGTCGATCGCCGATTGGAAGGGAACGAGTTCTGTACTCATCATTGCTTCCAGTGTCTTATCTGTGTGAGCCATCCCCGTATGGGTATCGCCGGATGTCGCGCCGTGTCCCGGAAAATGCTTGTATGTTGCCATCATTTTCCGGGCGTGCAGTCCGTTCATGACCGCCTCACACATGGAGGATACGATGAAGGGATCTGCTCCGAAGGATCGTCTGCTCACAACTGTATTTTCAGGATTTGTCAGGACATCCGCGCATGGAGCGAAGTCCACATTGAAACCGAGCTCAGACAGGTACGTACCCATCCTGTAACCGATGTCATATGCAGCCTGCACGTCTCCGGACGCACCGATGTCTGCCATATCTCCGATATATTCGCTGTCAACGATCCCGCGCCCGTTCACGCGGGATACGGATCCGCCTTCCTCATCCACGCAGAGAAAAGCCGGCAGGCCGGTGCGGGCGAGACTGATATCCTGCATCCCCGCCAGCATTTCCTCAATCTGCTGTGCGCTTTCCAGGTTTGGCTCCATGTAGATCATTCCGCCTGCCGGAATCGCATCAAACGCGGCTCTCGTCATTTCCCCCGCGGCTGTCACAAGGCTGCTGCCCGTAAGCTGTTCCGGAAGAACGATGAAAAGCTGGGCAACTTTATCTTCCAGCGGCATACTCGCCAGAACCCGGTCGATCTCTCCCGCTTCTCCGGTCATATGCACCGTCCCTTCCCTTGTCTGTGCTTCCGTCACAGCCTCTGTGACTGCTTCCGTTCCGGTCATCTTTTCTGTTGCGGCTTCATTTTCCGAAACCTTTTCCGGCACTGGATCCGTCTCTGTCTGTGCTGCTGTCTTTGCCTGCATTTCTGCTTCCGACATGGCTTCCGTCTCCGGTTTATCAGCGCTGCCATGCCTCATACAGAATAATCCTATTCCGCATCCCGCGACCAGGCAGATAATGCAGAACAGGATCATCAGGACCGATATGGATGGTCTTTTCTGTTTCATCTCTAATAATTATCCTTCCGCCCGGCATCCCGGCAGAACCATTATCCCTTTTGCCGCGCGCTCAGTGCACCAGGCTGATCTTTCGGATATATGTGGTTCCCCGGCTCTTCCGGAAGTAGATATAGACATCCTGGCTGAATTCACCGACGGTCAATTTGCATCTGACTCTTCTTGTTCGTCCCGGCAGGCCTACGCTCCTGACTGTCAGCTTCATCTGTCTGAACACATCGATCAGATCCAGATCTGTCCCCTGCGTGATCGAGCCGATTCCCGAACCCATGTAACTGACGAGCTGGGGAAGCCAGTCATCCGGTCTTGTATCCGTCATCACTCCGGCTGCCATGATCGCTAATTTTGCTCGTGTCGCGATCGTCGGATGCATGCAGTCCAGCAGCGCGTTTGCGCTCAGACTGTTGCAGGCGTACTGAAAGTCTTCCACTTTCTCTCTGCACTGGCGGTCGGTAGGCCCCACAAATATCCCGATCACGAACCACACCAGGACCAGACAGGCGATCACTGCCAGTACTTTCTTAAATCCGCCTTTTTTCTTCTTTCCCTTTTTCTTATGGGATCCGCCGTCATCGGCCGGATCGATCTCATCTTCCGTCAGATCTGTCTCCATCTCCACATCGTCCGAAAGCATCTCATCACCGTCGATACCATCTGTTGTAATTCTGTTCTTGCCGAAAAGGCTCATGTTTCCCCTCCTTCAGTGTCGGTGATCATTCCCGCGGCTGCTCTCAGCCTTCGTTTGCGGCTGTCGATCCGTCTTCGCCTTCGGCGGCCCAGGTCTCGCCGCCTTCCGTATAGGATTTTTCACCTTCGGTTACTCTCTCTGCCTCCTGTGCCGCAAGAGCCTCGCTCTCCAGTGCTGCGACCCGCTCGGACTCAGCTGCCGCCATCGATTCTATCTCGCTCTGCTTCTCAGAAAGTTTCTGCTCCAGTGCCGCCCGGGTCTGTTCCCCTGTATATTCTGCCTCTGAGATCTGTTCCATAAGCCGGGTCCGGCTGCCTGTCAGATCATCGATCTGTGCCTGCAGTTTTGACGCATCTGCGGATTTGAGTATAAAGATACCTGCAGCTGCCGCGATACCAGCCACTGTCAGAATTCCGAAAACGCCTGTCAGCGCTGTGAACAATTTCTTTTTGCCCTGGGTCTCTTCGAGTTCAGACACCGTTCTCTTTACTTTCTTCTCAGCTTTTTCGAGGTCTTCCTGCAGTGCTTCCACGTCCTGTGTTCCGGCCTCACTCATACGTTTGCGCAGCTGTGCAAGATCGCTGTCTCTCTGGGCGATCTCCTTATCTTTCTGTGAGACCGTCGCTTTCAGCGCCTGTACTGTCTCAGCATTTGACTTGTTTGTCTCGCAGACTTTATCGAACAGCCTGCTCTTTTCATCAAGAGCTTTCTGCACCGTCGCTGCGGCTTCCTCTTTTGCCTTCAGCTCTGCTGCATGCGTGTCCTGAACGCTCTTCATCTCCGCTTCATGATCTGCCATCTTTTTGCGGATCTCCTCTTCATAGCTCTTCTGCTGCGCAGCCAGTTCCAGTGCCTTCTGTTCTCTCTCTGCTGCTTCTTTCTCTGCCAGTGCTTTCGTCTTTTCCTCTTTCAGCTTATCGATCAGTGCTTTAACCGCATCGATCTCCTTGCTGATGCAAAGTGAGCTGCCCAGTGTCTCGAGAATTGTATCCCTGTCAGGGTTGCTTTCATCCTGAATCAGATCAATAATCTGCTCTGCGTATGTGCCTTCCGGAATCATCTGTTTAAAAAAAGCAAGAAGGCTCTCATCCAGTAGTTCCTGATTGCCCATCAGTTCTTTCTGATCTTTAAGCGCCTCTGTCAGTTCTCCGATGGAAGCGATCTCTTTATTTTTCCACCAATATAAACGGTCGTTATCCATTTCTGTCACTACCTCCCGATAATACTTGAAGGAAGAGGCGATTCCTTCTTTCGTCTCAATGACCTTTCTCTCCGCATAGCTCAGCTTCGTGATCGTTTTGCCATCCGTTTTTCGGGCAAGGTCCCTGAGCAGTTTTAAACGATCTTCGTCGTAGGTATACGCGTCTGCCTGCGTCATATCATAGATAACGATGGGGAACGGGTACGCCTCGGTCAGTTCTTTGAAGTCTTTCCTTTCCGCTGTCAGAACATAGATCGGCAGACCGTTGTTGTTCCTGATCTGGTTAAGATCCGCCTGGGTGATATTTGTCTGAAACCCCATCTGCAGACGAAGTCTGTTGGGCAGCATAAGGTAGAGTTCTCTGAGAAGCTCCATCGACTTATTCTCTGCATCTTCCATGAGGATAATAAAGCGGGTATCCGGAGATGTCTCCTGTGCTTCCCACAATTTCTCCAGAACTTTGCAGACCGCTTCCGCATCTTCCGAAGCGATGGATCTTGAAACTGCGTTTCCCTGCGCTTCTTCAACAAGCGGTGCCGTATCTGTGACCGTCTCTTCCTCACGGATGTATTTTGTCCCGAAAATCAGGTCACCGAAGGCTTCCGCATTCATTCCCTCTTCGGAACCGAAAAAGATTTCCGAATAGTTCAGCATACGGCTAATCTTCCCGGAATGTCCTTTCACACCGTAGACCGGCATTCTGAAGGTGCAGCCCTTCTGGTTGCCCGCATACTTTTTATACCAAAAATCCATAAAAAAATTGGATCTGTTGGATGACTGGAAAATACCATAAAGATCTGTCTTCAGTTTGTTTTTATCTTTTACATACTGACTGCTCAGATGAGTGTCCAGCATCGCGTGCTCCGCATGCACCTGCTGCTGGGACGTCATGAAATAGGTCAGATACCAGTATTGATTTCCCATCTGCCTGCTCTCCTGCTTATCAAACCAGTTTCGCGCTGATGATTGCATCGCGTACTTTCTCCTGCGGATCTTTCTTTTTGCCGAAAAAGCTCAGGAATCCGCCGCCGTCATCATCTTTATATGCCCGAATGATCTTTCTGTCTCCCTCCGAAACATTGAGGAAAAGTTTCTTTACATACCCGACCCTGGTGACTGCCTGACTGATGGAATATACTTTATTCTCATCCGCGGCAGCATTCCCGCTCTTTGTATCAATGTAATGTTCGTTGAAGGAGGGAATATACGGAACAAGCTCCCGTTTTTTTTCATCAACCGACATGATTCCCGCCACCTGCAGGATCCACTTCCAGAGTACATCCACTCTTTTTCTCTCAAACAGCTGAACCTTCCCGTTCTCATCTCTCCAGGGAACAATTTCCTCCGCCAGATCCGATTCAAACTTCTCCCCTTTTCTGCCCAGCGCTGAAATGGAGAACATAGACAGATAGACCTGGTCCTGCAGATCTTTATAGACATTGCAGCACCATTTAAGAGGTTCTCTGATATTGTCGTCTGTGGTTGAGTCGTATGTACTCACAAGATTATCCCACTGCTCACCGAATACTTTATAGTTTTTATATTCTTTATTGATCTGAAGGGATTTAAAAGGATTGTTCGCATCCGGTGACGCCCCGGTTCCATCAGCCATATCGGCCTTGGTCAGAAGCAGGCACATGGGCGGAACGCGGTGGGGGTTGCGGAGGTTCGCATAAATTCCCTGGGCAATCTGCATGACCGCATCTTTGGGGATGATCGCCTCATCTCCTTCCGCATTACCATAACCTGCCTGATCGATGCAGGTGCAGAGCAGATAGATATCACAGCTGTTGATCAGCGGGTAAACCTCAAGCGCCTTTGCATTCATCTGGTTTGTCTTCAGATCGTAGCACTGCTCACCTGCAATATCGATAAATGTAATGATCTTCGTCAGCCTGCCGTCATCCGTTGTCAGCATCAGTGATGCGTTAAATGAACTGGCATTGGTATCCGCCGCTGTTTTTTTCACCGCCCAGCCGTTGTCATAGAGCAGTCCGTTGAAGACTCTCTCGCTATACCTGCTGTCACAAAGCGGATTTCCCGGATATTTGATCCCCATTTCACTGTAGGATTCCCGGATCTGAGAAAGCATGGCAACGATGGCTGTCGTCTTGCCGGCACTCTGTACGCCCAGGAGTCCCACCAGCACATGCTGATACTTGCCGGCACCGGAAATAATGGGTTTGCCGCATTTGGGACAGTACCCCCGGATCTCTGTCGGCGCCACCATGGACTTCATGTTCGGTGTATCTTCTTCCCAACTGTACTTCAGGGTATAGATTGTATCGGATTTTCCATCCTCGAACATTTCCGGCTCGATCCAGAAGGATGCTTCATAATCATCGTTGGAGTCGCTTGCCTCTTCTTCGTTCCCGCCGGAGCCGCCCTCTTCGTCGTCTTCAGTCTTTTCCTCAAAGTGAGCATTGATTGCATTCACATAGCCGTACACCAGATGGTCGACTACCTCCTGGTTTTCGGAGGAACTAAACACTTCATACACAGCATCATTCAGCTCGCTGTGGGTAAAGCTGCGCATTTTGTTCATCAAGACCTTGCCGCCGGCATTCTCACCCATGATCTCCAGCAGTTCACTTAACGTGATGGTGATACGCGCTCTCGTATTATGTTCCAGTTTCACACCGGATTTCCTGGCCAGTTCTTTCAGCTTCTGTGCACTGATCTGTGTTGTTTTGCTGCTGACAACAGAGCTTGTGTTATCCCCTTTTAAGCCAAGCAGTTCAGCCAGGTCAAAATTGATCTCTTCCCCGCTGAATTTGTTTCCGCAATCCATGCAATAGTAATCAAAAATCATAATTTCTCCATTCAGCCGATAATTGCATATCTGTCCTTCACAAATTCATCCGCTTCCACATAATACATGGAAGCATCTTCCCCTTCCGGTACAATATAAACATACTGATCCATCTGTTTTTTTGCCTCCGGTTTGATTGGATAGATGACGTCGGTGAGAAAGTAAAATTTTTCTTTCGCTTCATTGGTCAGGTAAATTCTCTTTCCGTTGATCTGTTCACCGGTGGTATTCACCCACTCGATCGTAATGATATGGGCACCTTTTCCGTATTTGTGGTTCGCTTTCGTTGTGATGGACAATTCATATTTTGACTTGTTTTTGGAAAAATAGAAGCGATACCGCTCAACGATCCTGCCATTTTCCTTCTCCGCAACCTCGACAAAGCACTGTTTTTTTTCAATCGGTATCACGAAAGTATTGACCGGATCCCAGTAGGAGGTCGGCTGCATCTCCGCATCCTCGTCCGGATCGTCCTTCAAAGTGAAGAAACCGTAAAACAGCTCCCTGGTCTCATTCTCATGGAATACTTTAAATCCGCTTTCTGTAATCTGAACACGATCTTTTAACAAGTCTGTTTCCTCCGTCTTTTATCAGAGCACTTTATGCAGCAATTCATCCGCATTCAGCCCGGTCAGGTCGAACATATCGCATTCTTTGATCATAACGATCTCTCGCGGATCAATATCACTGTAGCGATAGACAATCTGATCGTGTCCATTCTGTCCGACAACTTTATATCCCTTCAATGTCCAGTTCCCCGAACAGGTGTCATTCACCAGCGTGATCGTATCTGTATTCTGTGCAGCGATGATACCTGAAATAACCTTCACCTGGGTATCTGCGTAAATACGCGCGAAGCATTCCTCAAGATTTTTATATCTTCCGGCTTCCATCAATTCACGCTGTGCTGTTTTCATCTCATATGTTTTCTCTTCTTTTTTCTCATCGAGGTGATCACAGATCTTTGTCACTTCCTGAACGACCCGGCCGCAGATCATTTCTACCAGTTTCTGAACATTTTCTGTTACGGCATCCTTTTTGCCAAGACCTTTTGAATTCAGGATTCCTTCCGCAACGGAATCGGTCAATTCTCCGCTGTCTGCCTTTGCTTTCAAAGCCTCATAATCATGAAAGAACAGCTTGTCCTTCAAAAGAGTGCTCACTTCACTAAGATCTGTTTCTCCCGCAATCTCTTCTCGTCTCTTTTTCAGCTGTTCTTCTCGTCTGGCGTTCAAAAGTTTATTTGCACTTCCGGATGTATTCTTATATCCGAAGATCGGATTCCCTGTGAAGTTTGTGATGCGGACCGGATACAGCTCCTTTCGCCTGTCCATTGCTGCGATCTCTTTCCTCAGTTTCTCAGAGGGCTGTGCGATTGCTGAAACAATGGCGTCTCTGACCCTTGTCTGATCCGGATCATACTGCTGTTCAAACCACTGGTTCGCGCTGTCAATTCGTTTGCGGCAGTCCACCGCCTGGTTCACATAGAAATCACTGTAAGCGATCATCTTCAGGAAGGTTGAGTACTGGTCAGCCAGGTTATCCACTCTGTACGCGTCATGTCTGCTGAGGATATGCATCAGCTGAATCAGACCCTTCTCCTGGTTGTCGAAGCGATCAAATCCGTCCACCCGGAGAATATAAATATTTTTTGATATCTCTCTGTTCTCATTGACGATACGAAGCAGATTTTTGATCACGGTATCTGCCTCTTCTCCCTCGATCGGGTTTCCCAGCTCATAGCTGAAAGCAAGCATAAAGTGATGATCCGTCGAATTATAAACAGGATGCTTTTTCTCCAGATCGGCGGCAGTTGAAAAAAAATCTTCTACCCACTCGCCTGTCAGCTTCTTCAGCGGTAAATAATAGCAGATAAGAAGCGGCTCCGGCTGCTTTGCCGGAAGAACGATGTTAAATGCTTTCTGTTCATTATATATATAATTAAACAGTTCCGTTCCGGATACTCTGTCTTTTTCCCAAAATATGTACTGTTGTCTCTGTTTCTTGTATAACTCTTTGAAATATCTCTTTAGGTCCAGGCGCCCTTCCTTCTCATCCTGCTGATTGATGAAGATTGACAAGGCTTCATACGAATTATCAAACTGATTCAGCGGCATATTTTCACTGCCTTTCTCTAGAATAGGGGGATACAGCCTCCGCTGTATCCCCTTTCTTTTATGCATCCTTATTCACGAACGTCCAGGCGCCGTCTCCGGTGCAGAGGCTTGATCTTACTTCTTATAAATGTTCAGCGATCTCTTCGGCAAGCTTGTAGAAGTCTACAATTTCTTCCGCAGTATCGATATCTTTGTCTTCGATTCCGAATTCATCGGCAACTGCTCCAACCTTATCCCTTGAGAGATCTACAATCCCCTGCAGGATCTCACACTCTCCCTGAATGGTCCTGGTGGTTTCTGCCACCATTGCGTCGAATTCAGCGTCGGACATGGAATCATTTATGATATCCTTGATCTGCGCTAATTTGTCTTCTGTTGTTCTGCCGTCCTCGAGCATCCTGCAGAACTCTTTGTAAACGAAGATCATCTTAAGACCTTTATCAACAATCTTCTTGTCTGTCAGTGACATCTTCGCTGTTGTTCTCTTACCGAAGCTGATAATTGTGTCTGTTCCGCCTTTTGCATCTCGTTTTACCAGCCACTCATAGCTGTCCGGATCTGTCGTGATAACACCGTAGGCAAACAGGAAGATGAAATTCTGTTTCCGTTTCTTCTCCACATCTGCCTGCTCTTCCTGCGCTGCACGCCTTTCATCATCTTCCAGACGATCGAGAATGGTCTTCACATTGGCCTCTACCTGTTTTGCGATCGCAAAGAAACGGTAGAGTGTATCTTCCATCTTCTGGTACAGATATGTGTTCTTGCGCAGCGCTCTGAGCATATACTCGTTCGCTGTTCTGTCCTCTCTCTCTTTTGTCCAATGCTCAATATTCGCGATCTGTGTGAAGTCGAAGCCGCCTTCATCAAAGAACGGTGTTGAGGTCAGTTTGATCTGCATACGATAATTCGGATCCGCATACGGATTCTGTTTCACCAGATAGTTAAACAGAGCGCTGCCGTATTCAGGTCTGCGGGCTGCCTGGTTCACATTCCTGTAATCGCTCACATCCAGGTTTGTCCAGCTTTCCGGCAGTGTATTTAAAAAGAACTTGTGTACATGTCCCACGACTTCTTCTTCTATAATTCCGTATGAGAGGGCAAGTTTAACTTTCGGTACAAATGTATTCACACGGAAATGATTCTCCGGTGTTCCGATCGTTCTCTCAAAGTCACCCTCGTACCTGCGCAGGTTGATGGACGGATAATGCAGCCAGGATAATCCGGTTCCGTATAAAACATTCTCGGCAGGAGTCGGTTTTTCCACGCCCTGCACGTGCTTCTCGATATCTGTCTGGGTTTTTGTCAGCTCTGTGAAGCAGGACGCCCTCTCCCCGTTATTCAGATGCATGGTTGCATTGGTCTCGTCTTTGTAGTAATCTTCCTCCCACTTATCGAGGTCTTTCAGTTCACAAAGCGCAACAGCGACAGATGTCTGATAGCAAACGATCGCATCGACAGCGGAAGAAGGTGTTACATGATCATTTGATCCGTTCAGGTACTTTTTAAAGCTTGCAAGAACCTGGGCACCAAACTGTCCTGTAACAAGGCTCTGCGGAAGAAGCACGGTCTTATTGTGCGGTGTCTCAACACCCGGCTGGAGTTCCAGCGACGGTGTGCTGCCGACCAGCAGTCTTGCCATGATGCTCTCTACATGATTATCAATCACCGTGTTCTGTTCTGCTTGAGAAACACCAGCAAGAATTTCATTAAAATAGTCCGTGATCGTGAGATTCAAACCGTTGCCTGAGGCTGCATACGCACCGACTGCACAGGCGCGGCTGAAAAGATCGTCGTACTGTTGTCTCGCTATTCCCTTTTCATCGCTGATCCAGGCTTCTGTATGATTGAAGAAGTCATCGATCAGCATGTCCTTTACATTCTGGATATTCACGCCGTTGACTTTCTGCGCCACGCTCTGACGTACCCAGTCATACACATCGCCGTCCGAGCACAGATTGATTCCGTTCAGCTCGCCCGTTGTTCTGGCAAATTCATGGAAATCCACACTATCCAGTGATTTACCCTGGCTCTTATAGAATGCGGTCATGACTTCCAGCACATCCGCGAAGCGAAGGATCATCTGATAGAAATTATCAATCTTATTTCTGAATGTTGAGAACCATACACCGTTAACGCTTGTCAGGTTTTTACCTACCTTATAATAAACGTCCTTCTGTGCCGCTGTCTGTGCACTGTTCTTCCAGTCATCAACCTCCCTTTTGAATTTCTCTCTAAAGAAGCCGGTGATTATATTTACAGGCTCCAGCTTCCCCGGATACTGACCCTGCGGCAGTTTCTGGATCTGGTTGGCAACCGTATCCAGCATCTTGCGGATAGAGATCTCTGTCAGATCTTCCTCTTTATTCGTTTTCGGATCGATCTCGCCTGCGCCTGTGTACAGGTATTCAATTGCGCGCGGTCCATAAATTTTCATTACCTGTGCCGCATTTTTCAGGAATTCCTGATAGAAGACCTTGAGGTCTTCCTGGATCTTTTGTGTTGCAGTTTCAGCTGTCTGCGACACTTTATAGCCGTTGATAAACTTTGTCCAGTTACCTGTGACGATCTGATCGCGTTCAATATCCACCGGATTGCTGTTGAGTTTTGAATTTCTGACCATCATGGGAGAAATCTTATTCTTCCACAGGCTGTCTGCAGCAAGCGCTGTTCCATCTTTAAATCCGAAGAGGATTCGGATCTGTTTTTCGAAATCAAAGCGGTTGAGTTTCTTACTCTGACTGCAGAATGCAGTCGCAGAGCCTGGTGTTGCAAGTCCGAGAGTATCATCCGGCACATACAATTTGTCAACGACTTTCGCGACAACGTTGGGAATAACGATCTTCTCCGGAATGGATGCCTGCGCGAATCCGATGCCGCAGTACATATGCGAATCTTCCGGGCACACTCCCGGAATAAGCGCACCCTGCGGTGCGACAACATTGCCGGCCAGTCTGTTACCTCGTTCTGTATACAGATTGCTGTAGAAGGAGGCCTGGTTAAACTGGCCGTTGCTGTCTGCAACAGAATTGACAATGGTCTCCGCAATCATGGAGACCGCTTTGTCGTATTCACCTGAGATAAGGACCGGATAGTCAAAGGGAAGATTTGTCGCGCTGACAGTAATATTACCGTCATTTGTTGCGACTGTCTGTGTGGCGTGCTGCTCCATCACAAGACTCATCTTGCTCTCCAGCTCTTTAAGCGCCGCATATCCGTTTCTGTGCAGGGACATCTGTGCCTTTACGGTGTCCGCAAACTTATCTGCTGTGTCCGGGAGCATGATATAACCATATACACGTACGTTACCCGGATACGGACACGCATCTTTCGCAATGACCGCCAGATCCTGGAAAGTGCCTGAGCCGTTGCCGCCGGAAATACCGGTCAGAATCATGATATCGACCGGCAAATTTTTATAGACTGCCCAATCATTTTTGAAGAGGTCTGCGATGATCGTACGGAAAATATGGTCATTGTTGGCACCCTTCTCCGGATTGTAATCATATAGTTTGATCTTACCGGTCATTCTGTCCTGGGAAGCGCCGTCCGGATTGAGAAGGCTCACATTGTAGCTGCGGGGTACAAAAGAGCGGAAGAATTCCGGTCTTACATCCTCTTTCATCCTGTCCTTTGCACCGACTGCGGACAGGTTCAGTGTCCTGATGCCTTTTTTCGCTAAGTAGTCCACCTCTCCTGTTGCCGAATCAACAATAAGGAATTTGACATAGTTCGAATACGTCTTATCCAGTTTCTGATTTGCAATACGCATCGCTTCTTTGATGGATGACATACCGCTTCCGCCGGTGGAAATAACAAGTGTAAGTCTGCTGCTTTCCGGCTTTCTGAGATTAGAAACACCGAACAATGTTCCGTTTCCTACATCTACTTTTGTGGTCTGCAGCATATCCTCTAATGCTGCTCTGCTTAATACTTCGGGCATCTTTTACTCCTCCGCTTTAAATTAGTTACTTTCGCTGTCACTCTCCCGGATGCTTCTCAGTGTCTTTCAAGTGTTACCGTATCACTGTCAGACTCGAGCGTTACGCTCTGTCCTTTTCGGATCGCTAAATTCTTTACCTTTGTCGGATCAACCTCGTTGCCATTGTACTCAACACTGCTAAGCCCGCTCAGGTTCTTCAGGATGACCAGCTTATTGATATTGTTGCCTGCCGCTATCTCAACCCTTCCGAAGTCGCCGCCGACACCGATATCATTGAGAAGTGCGTTCAGTGAACATTTTGCCTTCCTGCCGGATCTATAAGATGCAAGTTTGCAATCATTTTCATATCCGTTGCTTGTTGTGACATCCCACACACCGTACAGTTTTCTTCCGCCAAAGACAGCGATCAGTGCTGCAAGGACCGCAAGGATCGCCAAACCGCCGCCGATCACCGGAACCTTGACGGAATCCCATACGAAGGCTGCCGCATCCTGTACCACGATGGTAATATAGATGCGCTGCCACAGCTCCTTGTTGTTCTCCTCGTTGGCATCCTTTGCAAGAATTGTATACCCTGCTTTACCAGTTTTTACTGCACTGAAGGTGACTGTACCCCTCTTCTCGTCCAGGTTCATCGGGGCAATATCATTATTTTGGCTATCATAGTCGGCCGAGTCTTCAACACTTACGATCGGTGTATCTCCATCCGGATCCGTAAACATATCCGCAAATGCATAGGTCACATCTGTTTCTTTCGGAACATCGCCGATCGTTTTCAGCACCCCCGGTACTTTGTCTCCGTTTACTACAAGATTTACTGTGCAATCGCGATGATTCTTATAGTCCCCTTTCAGCTCAAGCGGGGAGTTGCGGACTGTTACCGTAAATGTCTGTTTAACCGGTGTCTCTCCGTCAGCACCCGCTGTCACAGTAAAGTTGTAGACACCGCTTTTTTCGCCTGCACGGATGGAAATGGCGCCATTTTCATCAATCTGTGCACCAAGTTCGTGATCCGGACCTGTATACGCCATATCAAAGGTAAGCGGATCACCGTCCTGAGCATCAAAATAATCTGCTGCATTCAGTGGCTGGTCATATGATTGACGAAGTCTCAGTTCAATGTCCTCTATTTTTCCGACTGCAATCGTAGGTTTGCTCTCCACCGCGAAGGTCATGATGCCGGAATCTTTGTACTTATCGCGGAATGTATCACTCTCTACATGAATGTAGGCATTGAAGATTCCCTTTTCTGCGAAAGTGTATTGAGCTGTGTACTTCGTTCCCTCCCCCTTCATATCGATGGTATCAATGATCTCATCCGGATGATCTTTATCGTTTCCTTGATAAATGATCAGCTTCGCCGGGTAATTTGTATATACTTTTTCGGAGTCATACGGGTGTCCCTTGTAGAAATATTCACCGTTGAATGTAACCGTCGTATTTCTTGCGACCTCTGCGGATGAATTCTGGTCACTCGAGAGCATGAGGTTCATCTCGCGGATAGAAACCGCATACAGACCGACCTGAACATCATTCGTCCCATGGACAACGATCTGACAGTTGCCCTCTTTCGGAGTGACAAGTTTCATGATCATGTATTTTTCATCGAAGATCGCAGAGTCACCGTTCTCATGTGTGACATTACCGTCCGCTTTATTGAATGTCTCTGTCCCGCCGTCCGCGTTGATGATATCCACAGACTCGAAGTCTGCGATATTGCCGGTCAGTGTAACGTTTGTCTCCGCCACCATCTCTTTGATCTCAAAGTTGAATGTCGCGATTCCATCCTGAATGGTCTGAGAGTCTGAAATACCTGTCTCCTCCGCCTGGAAGAAACGTGTGAAGATTTGTGCATATGCTTCGGAAGCCTTTGACGCATCATCCAGTGTGATGGCTTCTGTTCCGGTGATTCCCGGAATAACGGCACGCATTGCATTTCTGCCGACTTTGCCAGCGTAAGAATTGCCGTCATTCTCACCGTCCATGTTCAGCTCGATGCAGTAGATCGGGCGGCTGTGATCTTTCGAGATATTCGCCTGCTCATCCACCGTATGGTAATTAAGTCCTTCATCATACTGGTCATCCGATGTCTGGCCGCTGATGCGTCCGTCACTCATAAGAATAATGGCCGCATTGTCATCTGCGGAACCGCCGTCATCAAGAAGCTGGTTCGCCGCCGCAAGTGCATACGCGACCGGAGACTCGGTATTGTTTTTGTTTGCGTTCTTTGCCGCCTCACGGGATGCAGCAATTGCCTGCTTAGCCTGATCTTTTGCCGACTGCTCTGTGATATCGGTGAGCGGAAAAACAACCTTTACCTTGTTTTTTCCGTTACCGTTATAGTTCTCCGGAAGCGCTGCCGCCTCGCTGCCGTAATCTATACCAAATGCAACGATGGAAAGTCTCGCGTTCTCAGCCGGAAGCATATCAATAAACATCTTAGCTGCGCTGTCACACATATTGTCCGGATCCGCACCCTCCATTGTTCCGGATTCGTCAAGTACAAGAACAAAGTCCTTTGTTGTCTCATCGGCAACGCCTGTATCCCCATTGGCATCCGATGCAACCGCTTCCGTCGTATCTTCAGCCGTCGCAGTCATCCCCGCTGCGCTGCTGAACGTCATGATACCGACGCAAAAAAGCACGACGGCTTTGGTCAATTTTCTGAACTGCTGCGTATGAAGCATCATGTTTTTCTCTCCCAATTTTCTAAAAAATCTTAAACCTTGATAAACAGTATAATACTTCACATATGATTTTTGCAAAGTGTATCTTTGCAAAATCTCATGCCTTCTGATAGGGTGAAGATAAATCAAGATAACAGCAATGGCCTGCCGCAGCTGCGGCAGGCCATCCTTTGCTTATATTCAGGTATATATCTGTGTTGCTTTTCCGGCTGTCATTTTTCCTTCACAAAGGGGAACAGATTACTGACGTGTATAGGCTGCGGCCTGTTCTCCTGCCGTCTTTCCGTTTACAACAGTGTCCATTCTCCGCTGCCGGTACCGTCTGTCTGCCGATCTCCGATTTCATATGAACTACTTATCCTCCTGCTGCTTCTGATAAATGGTGTCCTTCAGTTTTTCCGAGGTTGCTGCAATGTCCGGCACCAGATAACCCTGCACCTTCTGGAACAGTCCGTCATAGGGTATCCTGTAATCTTCAGAATAAAAGCTTACGTAAGAAGGCGCCTTCAGCATCAGCGCCGTAAGTTCGGATGAAGTGAGATTATGCGTGACATACGGAAGCAGAGAGGTTATCCTGCCTGCCACTTCCAGCGGGCTGCTGATTCCCAGCTGGTTCACCAGTTTCCGGATAACCTCCACGCCCCGGTCGCTGACATCCGCATCTGTAAGGCCCGGCATGTCCATCACGCGCGCGGCATCCTTCAGACTGATCACCGCATAATTGTCAATCGGAACACCGTAATTCTCCGTGATCGCCCGGCAAAGCAGCACTCCGCCGCCGACAGCATACGAATTTCCGAGATTACCCGGACCTTCTCCCGGAATATGCACATAAAGATCGGCATGAAATGTATTAATGTACAATGTCTTCATGGAATTATTAAAGGTAAGAAGAATGATGGCATCTGCATCTCCCCGGTTCTGTGCGCTCTCTTCGATTTCCGGCGAAGCGCCGCCGATGGCCAGCAGTGTCCAGGTATCTTCTGTCTGATCCTGAGATGCCAGGGTCACTTCATCCACATGATATATATCTTCCGGTTTCACTTCCTCCGTCTCATAGGCGTCCTTATCGATCCTCACTTCATCATCACTGCGGTAATTTCCTCCGCTCAGCGTATAGTGAACAATTCCCCAGGCAGCTGCCGCCAGGGCGGCCAGCACAATCAAAATTATCAGTATAACCCGAAACGCTCTTCTTTTCATTTTCATTAATTTCCCTGTATATCCGTATCCTGTCTGAATGCAGATGTCTTTTCCGGGAATTTAATTCCGGTCGGCGGAGCAGCTCTGAGCGCTATCCGCAGCAACGCCCATACCGCTCAGCATATCCCCCAGTGAGAATGTCAGTGCCGCGCTTTTCGGCTCCAGAGATTTCCGATAGTATTCATTGATCCGGAAATCCGGATCCAGCCTCAGTTTCTTAAACAGCAGCGCTGTATTATACGCGTCCGTCAGTCCGTCATGAGCCTCCCCCACATATGGAATGTCTGCAATAACGAGAGCGTCCGTAAGGTTGAAGCGCTTTCTGTTCTTCAGTTTCCGGCTGAATTCCCCCTGGCAGTCAATCCATCCGCTCATCAATTCCTCCATACCATCCAGCCGGATGCATTTTACTTCCATCTCGCGTTCAATCTGTGCTCTGTCCGTATAGCTCCAGGAAATCATTTCAATATCCGGTGAGGGGAGCCAGCTCATGAAATGTTCCAATGCCTCTTTCATCTGCGGTGCATTCTGAATATCTCTGCCGCTTATTCCTGTCATCCGGTGAATAAAATCACTGATATACCCGTACTGCGGTGACACATACGTCATGAACTGACCGGCAATCTCAAGATTTTCATCCAGACGTACAGCGCCAATCTGGATTGTTTCATTCGGCAGTCCTACCTCTTCGCCCGTATAATTATTACCCGTCCGGCACATTTCAAGATCGATCACTACATAGTTACTCATATATTCTGCACTCCCCCTTTGTGATATATTATATAACCTATTATTCATTCCGAATGATAATTAATCTTATTTATTGTTTATCATACAATTTATATTCTTCTGCAAAGTTCGGATTACAGATAAAACTACTTTTTTATACAATACCATTGTGAGCCGGCCATGAAAAGGCTTATGTGTTCCATTAATGGGACTTCAATATTATTTTTAAATATTTTTCTCCTATCGTGTGTATCAATGTGAAATGCAAAAAAAGCGCACACGGAAGAGTGTTCGCCCGTGTGCGTATTAATGGAGTAGACGAGAGTCGAACTCGTGTCCGAAAATCTATCCCCTGTCCTTCTACTATCGTAGTTCATTATTTTTCATTCCCTCCGCCGGACGAAAATGAACATCCTTCCGGTTTCAGTAGCTTCATGGTACGCCCGCATGCTCAAAGCTTTGCATGTGTCGTTTCTCACAGGATCGATGTCTGGGTCCCGAAGTGTGAGTGCTTCAGGTCAGACAGCTGCACTCAGGCAGCAAGCGCTACTTCGTTATCGTTAGCGTTTATATTTAATTTTGCGATTTGACGCATCCGCCTGCGGATAGCTTCTCCAGCTTCAAAATCCCCGTCGAAACCTTTACTACCCCACAGCTATTGTAGAAGCAGTCCGGTGTTTTGTCAACGGCTGCCTTCATGAAAGTTAAAATGCAGAAGATCCCGGGGAATCCGGCTCCTCTGCTTGTCAGTAAAGCCCCCGAACCTTGAAATCACGCTCTGCCTCCCGGCGCATATCTTTCTTTGCTATATCCGCCCGCTTATCATACAATTTTTTGCCTCTGGCAAGTCCGATTTCCACCTTCACCAGGCTTCCCTTCAGATAAACCTTCAGCGGAACAATTGTAAATCCCTGCTGGGATATCTGCCCGTGCAGCTTCATAATTTCATTTTTATGAAGCAGGAGGCGGCGCGGACGCAGCGGATCCTTATTAAAAATATTCCCTTTTTCATAGGGGCTGATATTCATTCCGTAAACCCACGCCTGCCCGTTTTCTATCTGTACATAAGCCTCCTTGACAGAACATTTGCCCATCCGGATCGATTTTACTTCTGTCCCGATCAGCTCTATGCCGGCCTCGTACGTCTCCTCAATAAAATAATCGTGATATGCCTTTTTATTATTGGCAATCAGTCTGACCGATTCCTTTGCCATCTTCTTCTCCTCTGTGCCGGTCCTTCCCGGAGTCTTTCTATCTGGCTTCCGTTTTTCACGGTTACTTTGACACTGCCGCCGGTTCTTCTGTGAAACGCCCGGCCTTACGCAAATACAAAATCTATCTGGCGCTTCTCCTTGTCCGCATCAATGACACGGATTCGTACCTGCTGTCCAAGCGTATATACCCTGCCCCTGTGCTCTCCGATCATGTCGTATGTTTTCTCCCGGTACACATAATGATCATCAAACATGTTGGAAACATGAATCATACCCTCGACCGTGTTTTCCAGTTCCACGTAGATGCCCCAGGAGGTTATGCCCGAAATCCTGCCGTCAAATTCTTCATCAATGTGATCCTGCATGAACTCGGCTTCCTTCAATTTATCTGCCATTCGCTCCGTCTCATCCGCACGGCGCTCGTGAGCGGAGCAGGAAAGAGCGACCCCCGGCAAAAGCTTTTCATAGTGTGCAATCACCTTTTTCCCGGTACGTCCGTGAAGGTAATCCTTGATAATTCTATGTATCTGCGTGTCCGGGTAACGCCGGATCGGCGATGTGAAATGGCAGTAGTACGGTGCTGCCAGTCCGAAATGCCCGATGCAGTCGGAACTGTAATAGGCCTGCTGCATACTGCGAAGCGTCAGATAATGAATGGGCGCTTCCGTGACTGTGCCGGCACAGTCATTCAGCAGTTTCTGGATATCCGCCGGCTTCACCTTCCCTTTTTCCGTGTTCAGGCTAAAGCCCATGGCTCCGGCAAATTCCTTCAGACTTTTAATTGATTCCTCTGACGGTGCCGCGTGATCACGGTACAGGAACGGTATTTTTCGTTTGCAGAAATATTCCGCAACCGCTTCATTAGCCGCCAGCATGAAGTCCTCTATGATCAGGCTGGCCGTATTGCGCTCCTCCTTTTCAATGCGGAGCGTTTTTCCATTTTCGTCAACAAGGATTTTTGTCTCCGGAAAATCAAAATCAACGGCTCCCCTCTTCGTTCTGCGTGCCCTTAAATACCGCGAGAGCTTTGACATCAGCTCAAACATGGGGACAAGATCCGCGTACTCTTCCCGCAGCCCGGCGTCACCGGACAGGATCCGGGCAACATCTTTATAGGTCATTCGGCGGTTAACACGAATCACGCTTTCCGAAATCTGAACATCTTTCAGTTTTCCTCTCGGTCCCATGGTCATCAGACAGGACAGTGTCAGCCGGTCCTGCCCTTCATTGAGGGAACAGATTCCATTGGAAAGTTCCAGCGGAAGCATGGGAATGACGCGGTCCGGAAGATACACGGACGTCCCCCGCTTTAAGGCTTCCTGATCCAGCAAACTTCCCTCTTTTACATATTCAGCCACATCCGCAATGTGAACGCCGAGATGATAATTTTTGCCGTCGAAAGTCAGAGAAACGGCGTCATCGAAGTCTTTCGTATCTTCTCCATCCACCGTAACTGTCTGAAGATCCCTCAGATCCATCCGGCCTTTCCAGGAGGAGCGGGATACCGTTTTCGGGAGACTGCAGGCTTCCTTCCGGACATCCTCCGGAAATTCAACCGGAAGATCTTCACTGCAGATAACAGACAGAATATCGACCCCCGGTTCCGAACTGTTTCCCAGAATCCGCAGGACCCGGCCGGCCGGTTTCATACCGCGGCCTCCGTAGCTTGTGATCTGAACAACAACCTTGTCATTCTCCCTGGCACCGTGGGAAAGCGCCCGGGAAATAAAAATATCATCAACAATCTTCCGGTTGTCCGCAGTGACATAGCCTCCCTCGGAATTTTTTCGAAAAGTTCCCACAAGCTGCGTGATTTCATGGCTTAGTGTTTTCAGAACCGTCGCCATGGTTCTCGTGGAACGCGGATCCTGCATCACTTTAATCCGGACGGTGTCCATGTGAAATGCACCGTTTTTTTCTTTTTCCGGGACAAAGAAGTCGTTCTCCTGTCCTTCGACCGTTACGAAGCCAAAGCCCTTGGGATTGGCTGTAAATACACCTTCAAAAATATGATCCTCACTGTTATTATTCAACTATTGTTTCCTCATTGCCTGTGTACAAAAGAAAAGGCATTTCTACAAATATGCAGAAATGCCCGATCATCTACCTTGACTGAATGTCTTTCATGAAAATCTCTGAGAGTTAAGAATCAGCGCGATTACAAAGAAAGCAATGGAAAGCCATCTTGTGATTTTAATAAGATTCCCTTCCATGGAGCGCGATTTGTTCTTCCCCCAGTAGGTATCACCGATACCGCCGATGGAACCAAGTCCCGCATCCTTACCTTCCTGCATCAGTACGATAACCGTCAGTGCCACACTTATTGCTATAAACACAACTGTAAGAAAAGTCTCCATTACTACATACCTCCGGCAAAACTAGTCGTTATTTTATCATAGTTTTTCTGCAAGTTCAAGCACCCTGGAAAAAAACATCAGGAAAACATCCGATAAAAAGGATAATATAAGGATAATAACGGAAACATTTCCGATCCGTTTTCAAAAATCTCCTTCACAGTGATAGCTTCCCAGGATCTGCATGCTTTCCGTTTCGGAGTGCAGCTGAAACAGCAATGCACGAATGTTATCATCGAGCATATTTGCGTTCAGCTCGATAAAGAAGCGATAATTCCAGCTGTTCTCTGAAGGAAACGGAATCGAATGCACTTCCGTCAGATTAACATCATAATCTGCGATCATATCCATGATGGAGGACAGGGAGCCGCTGCGGTTCGGGCAGACAAAGACGAGCTTGATCCGATTATCCTCCGGCCGGACCACAAAATGAGGCGTAAACAGAACCACCTTGCTCTTGTTCTCTCCGTCCCTGCATACGCGGCAGCGGCTGATATAAAAATGGTGCGTCATCAGCATGGAATTCAGATCATCATTTACGCCGGATCCTACCCGTTCAATCACACCGGCTCCCGCAAGATAAATTCCCTCTTCCATTTTTTCGGCGATCCGGCTGAAACTTTCCTCTGTGCAGACCCGGTCGCGGGACCCGAAATCATAGATGTAAAGATCCCTGCGCAGAACAGCCGTCCTGTCATCCTCCATTACCGGCTCCTGCGTTTCATAGTCAAACGGAAAACAGTCCCGGATCTCAAGGGTTCTTCCATACTGATATTTCCGGCTGACTTCCATGATACGCTTTACAAGGGCCCGGTACTCCATGATCAGATGCGGATCCATATCCTTTGACTGACGTTCGATAATCGCTTTTTCACGCTCCGGTTTATATATACTATCCTCTGTCTCCGCCTTCACCTGGGCTACCTGTTCCGCCAGCCCCATCCTTTCAATAAAGAGTGAACGAATCTGAGAATCAACATGATCAATTTGCAATCTGATTTCATCCAGCGTCATTTTCCGTCCTCCCGGCTTACAAAACGATTTTGTTATTGCATGATATAACTTTTTGCTCCTGGCATCATGATATAGTATCCGCTCCTAAAAGACAAGAATGCACGCGCTGCAGCCATCCTGATATCCACAGCCGGACGGTTCGGGGACGCACATCCATTCAAACATGCGCCCGCCGGGTGCACAAAAGCCGGGGCAGTTTCAGCCGCCCCGGCTCTGTTTCTTCCTTTCGGATGATTTTTTTCAATCAGAAGGTCTGTCCGTTGTCAGAGTTTCCTCTGTTGTTGTAATTGTAACCGTACCCTCCGAATCCGTTGCCAAAGAACTGATTGAACCAGTCGTTTGGATTCTGAGAATATCCGTAATAGTTGCTGCCGTCCTGGCTCTGGTCACCGGATCCGTTATCCTGAGAGTCGTCCTGCTGCCCGGACTCGTTGCCCTCTTCTTTGTCGGAACTGCTGTCTTCAGACTTGTCATCGTCTGAATCGGAAGTTCCTTCCTGCAGCGTTACCTTCACGGTGCGGCTTTCATAGCTGCCGTTCGCGTTGGATTCGACAACCACATCCACGGTCTCGCCGACTTTGTAAAGACTGATGGTATCTACCAGCGTCTGGGCGGAATCAATCGAAATACCGTCAAATTCCGTGATGATATCCCCCTGCTGAATTCCAGCTTCATCTGCCGCACTGTCTTTTTCTACCGAATATACGAAAGCGCCTGCCGGCATGTTGTACATCTGCTTGGCCTCATCCGACACCGGAACAACCGTCACACCGAGATATCCGTGCTTTTCAACCGTTGTTCTTGTCTGACGGTTGATCAGCTTCTGAAGGACCGGTTTTGCCGTGTCAATCGGAATTCCGTACCCCATGCTTTCCGCATAGTCTGAGGTAGCCTTGGCATCGACAATACCGATAACCTCTCCGCGGCCGTTCAAAACAGCGCCGCCGCTGCATCCGAGGTTAACGGCTGCATCTGTCTGAAACTCTGTAAAGGTTCCCGCATCGGTGGTAACGTCACGGTTAAGAGCGCTGATGATGCCGGTTGTAACCGTCTGGCCAATGCCAAGTGCATTGCCGATGACAATCGCCGATTCACCGACATTAAGGTCGTCCGAAGAGCCAAGGGTGGCAATTTTCAGCTGATTGTAGACATCTTCCTTAATATCCGAAAGCTTGACGGCTACTACAGCCAGATCGGTAGAAGCGTCTGTCCCCTTAACGACAGCCGGTACAATCAGATCGTCCGGATCATCATCGTCAGCTGAGAAGCATACGGTAATTTCATCGGTATCCTCCACGACATGGTTATTCGTGGCAATCAGAAGCTCGCTGCCATTCTGAGCGATGATCACACCGCTTCCGGCACCTTCTTCTTCATACTGCTGCGTTCCGTAAAAATAGCTTTCAACCTCCTGTACGGATTTGATGGAGATGGAAACGATGGAAGGCATTACGTTTTTAACGATATCGGACACATCGAGAGCCTTAATTTCACCATCGGCCGTTCCGGTCGTTTCCAGTTCATCATAATCAACCGTTTCCGGTTCTGTTTCTGTTTCCGTTTCCGTCTCGCTTTCCGTTTCGGCCGCTTCCGTAGACTTTTCCTTATCGGAATCAGTTTTCGCGTCCTTGCTCTCATCCGTATCCTGTCCGGCATCTTCGCCCGCGATGGAAAGCTGAACCTGACCGTCACCTTCCGTTGTTTCTTCCGCGCTGACGTTTCCTAACGTAACGGCTGCCAGAAGCATAGAGCTGCTCACACAAACCGCAATCAATTTCTTTACGTTACCGTTATGCATATTCGTATTCCCCTTTCTAAGCCTCCGTCTGTTTCCTGCGGCAGCCGCCCGCTGCCTGCCAGTAAAGCCGGGATGTTTCACACTCATCGCTTATACTATACGTTCGGCTTGTGTTTAAAATGTGAAAAAGACGCCGATATTCCGGCGTCTTTGTGAAAAATATGTGAAATAAAAAATCCGGTTAATTCTCCGAAAGTTTTCCATATACGCGGATCATTGCCGGAGCTGATTTGATAACGGACATTCCGCGGAATGTCATGAGAGCATCGTTCAAATGACTTTCCCGGACAAGATCCGTAACAACAACAATCTCCGCCTGATCGCTGTGAGCTTCTTTCTGCACTACCTGCTGGATACTGACGGAATTGTTGCCCAGGACACTGGCAATCGTTGCCATGGCCCCCGGCTTGTTCTCCACTGAAAGCCGGAGGAAATAGCGGTTGACGGAATCCTGTATTCCCTTCACCGGAAGTTTGCGGAAGGTTGCCCGGCGCGCTGTCTTGCGGCCGCCGCAGGCGATGGCTCTGGCTATGTCAAAAACATCTCCCATGATGGCGGAGGCTGTCGGCATCTCTCCGGCTCCGCGCCCGTAAAACATAACGTCCCCAACCGCATCTCCATGGATGAACAGAGCATTGTAAGAGTCGCTGACCGTCGACAGGGGATGCGATTTGGGTATCAGCATCGGATGAACGCGCGCTTCCACTCCCTCTGCTGTCCAGCGGGCAAGCCCGATCAGTTTGATAACGTACCCGAATTCATCTGCCGATTCAATATCCTTGGGCGTAAGCTGCGTGATCCCTTCCGTGTACACATCGGCAAAGGTCACCTTTGAGTTAAACGCCAGAGACGCAAGAATAGCCACCTTTCTCCCGGCATCCAGGCCTTCGATGTCCGCGGTCGGATCGGCTTCCGCATAGCCAAGATCCGTCGCTATCTTCAGCGCCTGCGTAAAATCCATATGCTCCTGCGTCATCTTTGTGAGAATAAAGTTGGTTGTTCCGTTGACAATACCGACGATCTCGTTGATATAGTTGGCAGCAAGACTGTGCTTCAGAGGCCCGATCACCGGTATTCCTCCCGCCACCGCCGCCTCGAACAGGATATCGGTTTTGTTTTCCTCCGCCAGCGCGATAAGCTCATCGCCTTCCTCGGCGATCAGATCCTTGTTGGCGGTCACAACGTATTTCCCCTTCTCCAGGGCCTGGCGGATATAATCACCCGCCGGTTTCAGTCCGCCCATCACTTCGATAATGATCGATATATCCGGATCGTCAATGATCTCCTGCCAGTTGTTTGTCAGAACGGAAGGATCCGCAACCTTCTTCGCAGCCTTCTCCAGGTTGCGGACCAGAATCTTCTTAATACGTACATCCGCGTTCAGTTTATTCTTCATGTCCGGAGCCTGAAGCTGAAAAACCTTATAGACCCCGGTCCCTACTGTTCCAAGTCCCAGAAGGGCTGCTTTAATTACATTATTATCCATACGATGTCCTCAATCTCCCTGCATATTCATGCCGGATATCGAATTCTGCTGACCGTTCTGAATAGCCCCGAAGCTGTTTTGATATCCCGCACTATTGAACACTATAAATGCTTTCCCGCAAACATGCAAGAAGAAGGCTGCCTTGCGCCCTTTTCCTGCCTTGTGTTACAAAGCAACAGGCACAGCGCCTTCCTCGATCGGGCAGACGTACCCTTCCGAGGTTCTTTCCTCAAATTCACTGCGGATTTTTTTAAGTTCTTCCGGTTTCTCGTACAGATCGATCGCCGTCATCGCCAGCACTTTTCCTGCCTCCAGCATGGCTTTTGCGCCGATGGACGTTCCCGCACAGGAAACATTCTGCCAGGAATGACCGGGAGCCCCGCTGACAAAGGCAGCACAGTGAATCTGGCCGGTCGGTGTCTCCCAGCTGACATCCCCCACATCCGTTGAACCCGGTGTAAAACCGCCCGTATGATATAGCGGAATCAGGAAATTATTCAGTGCGCGGGTCCCGTTTTCCGACAGGCGGCGGACTTCCTTTTCTGTCTTCTCGTCAAACTGCGCGGCTATTCCCGGCGCAGCCGTATCCGGGCACTTCTTTTTTAATTCCCGGGCAAAATCAAGCTCTTCTCTCGTATAGTTCGGAAGCCCCTGGTCCTTAAAATTCTGATACAGCAGGTCCTCCAGCGCATAGTTGGGAACAACATCCGCTGTCCCGTCGATGAACACCCGCTCGTACGATGTTTCCGTCATCAAGGCTGCGCCGTCGGCAATGTTATCTACCCGCTTCAGAAGCTTTACGGTTTCCCGCACGCGGTTGGCGCGTACCATGTACAATACGGAAGCGTGATCCTGTACTACGTTGGGAGAAACTCCTCCTCCGTCAATCATGGCATAGTGAATACGGCAGTCGCTCGTCATGTGCTCCCGCAGATACTGTACTCCGATATTCATAAGCTCCACAGCATCAAGCGCGCTGCGTCCGTTTTCCGGATCCCCGGCCGCATGGGCTGCTCTCCCCTTATATTTGTACAAAACCTGGACGGTCGAATTATTGGTTCCGGAAACCACTTCATTGACATCCTGCGGATGCCAGGTCAGTGCCGCATCCAATTCCCTCCAAACGTTGTCCCGCGCCAGAAAGGCCTTGGCGGCTCCGCCCTCTTCTCCCGGACATCCGTAAAAAATGACTGTCCCCTCCCGGTTCTGCTGTTCCAGATAATTTTTAACAGCGAAGGCAGCGGCGAGGCTGCCGGCTCCCAGAAGATTATGTCCGCAGCCGTGGCCCGGTCCGCCCTCCGTCAGCGGTTCATGCTCCAAACATCCCTTTTTCTGGCTCAGCCCTGAAAGCGCATCAAATTCTCCAAGAAAACCGATTTTAGGGCGCCCCTGACCGAAGGAGGCCATGAAGGCGGTCGCGATACCGCCCAGGTTTTTTTCAACCGTGAATCCATTTTCCTCCAGCACTTTTTCGTAAAGGGCTGCGGATTTAAATTCTTTCAGGCTAAGCTCCGGGTTTGCCCAGATCTGGTCGCTCACATTCATAAAAATGTTCTGATTTTTATCAATATAGTCTGCTGCCTGCCTCTTCTGACTGTTCATTTTCACTCCGTCTTCTATATCTTATCGAATGGTCCGTCACAGAACCTTTCTCAGGAAATCCTGCAGTCTCGGATGCTGCGGATGGGTAAAGATCTGTTCCGGGGTGTTTTCCTCCAGCATTTTTCCATCTGCCATAAAGACAACCCGGCTGCCTACCTCCCGTGCAAACCCCATCTCATGAGTAACGACAACCATCGTCATTCCCTCATGGGCCAGCTCTTTCATAACATCCAGAACCTCGCCGACCATCTCCGGATCAAGAGCGGAAGTCGGTTCATCGAAAAGCATGACTTCCGGGTTCATACACAGAGCACGAACGATGGCCACCCGCTGTTTCTGTCCCCCGGACAGCTGTACCGGATACGTGCCCGCACGGTCCGCAAGGCCGACGCGGTCCAGCTTTTCCATAGCCATTTTCTCTGCCTCTGACCGATCCATTTTTTTGACAAGAATCGGAGCAATCGTAAGGTTTTCAAGAACTGTCTTGTGCGGAAAAAGGTTGAAATGCTGAAACACCATCCCCATACGCAGACGGAATTTATCAATGTCTATTTTTTCATTCGTAATATCGGTACCGTCAAAGATAATACTGCCCGATGTCGGTACCTCCAGCAGATTCAGGCTTCTCAGGAACGTTGATTTTCCGCTGCCGGACGGCCCGATCACAACCATAACGTCCCCGCGATTGATATTAATGGATACATCATCAAGGGCTTTGATCTTATCCCCTTTATAATATTTCTTCAGGTTCTTCACCTGGATAAGAGCATCTTTGCCGCTTTGCGCGTTATCTCTGGTCACTTGCCCTCATCCTCCTTTCGACATACTTGATAAGCTTGGACGTCGGGAAGCACAGGCAGAAATACAGGAATGTCGCCATCAGCAGCGGTTCCGCGATAATAAAGGTTCCTGACTGGATACTCTTCACATTAAACATAATATCCTGCACACCGATGGTATAGCACACGGAGCTTTCCTTGATAATCGTAACAAATTCGTTCGCGAAAGCCGGCAGAATATTTTTGATTGCCTGCGGCAGCACAATGTGGTGAAGGGTCTGGCTGCTGGACATGCCCAGGCATCGGGCTGCTTCCTTCTGTCCCTGATCCACACCCTCAATGCCGCCGCGGATAACATCGCTCATATATCCTCCGGAGTTCAATGACATGGCCACGACTGCAGGGAAGAATCTTTCAAACTGAATAAATCCCAGAAAAGTAAATTTGGGAAGCTGGATAAAGCCGAAAATAATGTAATAAACGAGGAATATCTGTACCAGCATCGGGGTACAGCGCACGAACTGAACATAGATATCCGCAATCACATTCAGCGCTTTTTTCTTTGAGATAAGCATCATGGCAAGCAGAAATGCCAGCACAAAGCCTAAAAGAACCGTAAACAGAGAAAGCAGCACGGTTACCAGCAGACCCTGTCCGAGCATATTGCGATATTTCCAAACGGTTCCCAGATGTTTCAGACTTAAGGACATATCATTTTCCTTTCACAAAAAGAGACGATAAAATCATAAAAGCGGCTGAATTTTTCATCAGCCGATGAAAACGGGGAGTCCGCTGACTCCCCGCCGTGAGTTTTTATTTCTGTTTTCCGTGGATTACTCGGTTGAAGCTTCCGTCATCATCTCGCCGTTCTCATCCAGCTGGCCTTCATATACCTTGCCGGATGCAAGCTCATTTGCCTCTGCTACATATTTGTCCATCGAGCCGTCCACCAGGCAGTTGTTGATAACTGCATTTACGGCCGGAAGCAGATTGCTGCCCTTCTGAAGCGCTACGGCGGATCCCATGGAGTCATACGGAACATCCCATGCAATCATCAGATCCGGATAGTTCTGGATATAGGATTCGGCAACCGCTGTCTCGATGAAGGCACCTTCCAGCTTGCCGCTTTCCAGCTCGGTAATGATATCCGTAACCTTGGCAAGACCGGTGATGTTCGCATCCGGTGTATTCTCCTCTGCCAGCGTGTACTGAATGGAACCTGTCTGAGCGCCAACCGGAAGACCCTTGAAATCGTCATAGGAAGTATATTTGTCCTTATCCGCAGCACGAATTACAAAGCTCTGGCCGCCATAGTAGTAAAGATCGGAGAAATCAAATATCTCCGCACGCTCCGGTTCCGGTGAGAAACCTGAAATGCCGAGATCCACATTGCCGTTCTGCAGCTCCATCAGGATACCGTCGAAATCCATCGGAACTACCTGCAGCTCCAGGCCGAGATCATCCGCAATACGCTGTGCCAGAGAAATATCAAAGCCGGCCAGCTGCGGATCACCGTTATCGTCAATGGAATAGAATTCATAGGGAGCGAAATCCGGACTGGTAGCAACCAGAAGTTTGCCTTCCTGAATGGTGGTAAAGTCTGTCGGGATTTCTTCTATCGTAGCGCCTTCCGCTGCCTTCATAACACCCGGTGCAGCTTCGGTGGCTGCCTCGGTGGTACTTTCTGCAAATGCACTCATTCCCATGGATACTGTCATCGCTGAACCGAGCACTAACGCAAGAACATTCTTTTTCATGATATCTGCCTCCATTTTTCTTTCCGCACAACGGTGCGGCATGTGCTGTGGTAATGCATAATTATTTATACACGATTATATCACCAGCTTCAGAAAGTGCAAGCAGAAAATGTATATTTTTGCTCTGAATCATGCAAGAAATCCCACTATAAAACTTATAATTTTTAAGCTTTATGCATAAATATGTGAATATATTCATTCAGGCTGTGTAAGCCGGAAGCTTCTTCATAAAAAGTACCCGGAGGAATAATCTTCCGCCGGGTACCTTCTTTCCTGCAATATCTGATGAATTATTATTTGTCGAAGTTTACGATCTGTGCGAAGTCTGCCTTCAGGGCTGCCCCGCCGATCAGTCCGCCGTCGATATCCGGTTTTGCAAGAAGCTCCTTGCAGTTGGACGGTTTCATGGAGCCGCCGTACTGGATGCGGATCTTCTCTGCTGTATCGGTATCATATATTTCTGCGATGGTATCACGAATAGCCTTGCAAACCTCTTCCGCCTGATCCGATGTAGCCGTCCTGCCGGTTCCGATGGCCCAGATCGGCTCGTAGGCGATTACCATGGAAGCTGCCTGCTCTTTGGTTACATTCTGCAGGTCGGATTTTATCTGAAGACGAATCCAGTCGAGCGTTACGCCGGCTTCTCTTTGCTCCAGGGTCTCTCCGCAGCAAAGAATCGGGGTAAGACCGTGTTCAAATGCCTTCAGAACTTTCTTGTTCAGGAATTCGTCGGTCTCGTTGAAGTACTGACGTCTCTCGGAATGGCCGATGATAACCCATTTACAGCCGGCATCTGTCAGCATGTTCGGAGAAATTTCACCGGTGAAGGCGCCTTTCTCCTCAATATACATATTCTCAGCGCCAACGGTTACATTGGTGCCCTTTACTGCCTCCACAACCGGAACGATATCTACGGCCGGCACGCAGTAAACAACATCAACATCCGCATCGGCTACCAGTGGTTTCAGTGTAGCAACCAGAGCCTTTGCCTCGGTCGGGGTCATGTTCATTTTCCAGTTTCCGGCGATAATTTTCTTTCTTGCCATAATTATATTCTCCTGTTCAGTTATCGGTATGATTTATATGCGGCCGTTCCTTCGCGGCCGCACGCTAAGACACATCATTTTCGAAAAATCAGTTCTTGTCGTTGGCTGCTGCTACACCCGGAAGTTCCTTGCCTTCAAGGAATTCAAGAGAAGCTCCGCCGCCGGTGGAAATATGGGTCATCCTGCTGCCATATCCCAGCTGGTTTACAGCTGCAGCGGAATCACCTCCGCCGATAATCGTAGTCGCGTCGGTATCGGCCAGAGCTGCGGCAACGGCCTTTGTTCCTGCTGCCAGAATCGGGTTCTCGAATACGCCCATCGGTCCGTTCCATACAACGGTTTTGGCATTCTTTACCTCAGCAGAATACAAAGCGACGGTCTTCGGTCCGATATCCATACCCATCTTGTCTGCCGGAATCTTGTCCGAGTCGACAACCTCGGTTGCAATTTCAGCATCGATCGGATCCGGGAAGGAGCCGGTAACAACCGTATCAACCGGAAGAAGGAGCTTCTTTCCGAGTTTCTGAGCCTTTTCGATCATTTCTCTGCAGTAATCGATCTTTGTTTCATCCAGCAGAGATTTTCCTACTTCATAGCCCTGCGCTTTCAGGAAGGTGTAAGCCATTCCGCCGCCGATGATCAGCGTATCGCATTTTTCAAGCAGGTTGGAGATAACATTCAGCTTGTCGGCAACCTTTGCGCCACCAAGAATGGCAACGAACGGGCGAACCGGATTTTCAACAGCCTGGCCGAGGAATTTAATCTCCTTCTGCATCAGATAGCCGACAACACAGGTATCAATATACCGGGTAACGCCGACGTTGGAGCAGTGAGCTCTGTGGGCGGTACCGAAGGCATCGTTTACAAAAACATCTGCCAGAGAAGCCAGGTCTTTGGAGAATGCTTCGCCGTTCTTGGTTTCTTCCGGGCGGAAACGGGTGTTCTCCAGAAGAATGATGTCGCCGTCCTTCATCTGACCGACAGCTGCCCGCACCGTATCATCCACCACAACCGGACTCGGAACGAATTTAACTTCCTGGCCGAGCAGTTCGGAAAGGCGTGCTGCAACCGGGGCCAGCGTCTTCGTCTTCTTATCTTCTTCTGTTTTAACTTTTCCGAGATGAGAGCAGAGAATAACTCTTCCGCCGTCGCCGACCAGTTTCTTAATGGTAGGCAGAGCTGCTGCCAGACGTGTTTCATCGGTAATCTTTCCGTCTTTAATCGGAACGTTGAAGTCACATCTGCAAAGGACTTTCTTTCCCTTTACATTGATGTCATCAACCGTCATTTTATTTAATGCTGCCATTGTCAAAATACCTCCGTTTTTCATAAACTCTTATGTTAAAAAAGAGCCCGGCCCTGATAGACCGGACCCTTAAAGGTCTTACTTCTTCTGGAAGGAATTACTGTGCAATAAGAGAACCAAAATATTTGATTGTACGAACCATCTGGCTGGTATAAGAGTTCTCGTTATCATACCAGGAAACAACCTGAACCAGAGTCTTGTCGCCCATCGGCAGAACCTTGGTCTGTGTTGCGTCGAAGATAGATCCGGCAGTGCTGTTGATGATATCGGAAGAAACGATCTCATCGGTGTTGTATGCGAAGGATTCCGTCTCTTCTTTCTTCATCTGTGCGTTAACTTCATCAGCGGTAACCTTAGCGTCAACGACAGCATCAAGAATGGTGGTAGAACCTGTAGCAACCGGAACACGCTGTGCAGCACCGTTCAGTTTGCCGTCCAGTTCCGGAAGTACAAGGCCGATCGCCTTCGCTGCGCCTGAAGAAGCCGGAACAATGTTCTGAGCTGCTGCTCTTGAACGGCGAAGATTGCCCTTTCTCTGCGGTCCGTCCAGTACCATCTGATCACCGGTATACGCATGTACTGTGGTCATGAAGCCGGACTCAACAGGAGCCAGGTCATTCAGTGCCTTTGCCATCGGAGCAAGGCAGTTCGTTGTGCAGGAAGCAGCGGAGATGATCTGATCTTCAGCGGTCAGAGTCGTATGGTTTACATTGTATACGATGGTCTTCAGATCTTTTCCTGCCGGTGCGGAGATAACTACATGCTTTGCACCTGCATTGATGTGAGCCATGGATTTCTCTTTGCTGGTATAGAAACCGGTGCACTCAAGAACAACGTCGATATCAAGTGCCTTCCACGGAAGATTTGCAGCATCTTTCTCTTTGTAGATGGTGATCTTCTGTCCGTTAACGATGATGCAGTCCTCGCCGGCTTCTACCGTACCCTGATAATTGCCATGAGTTGTATCATATTTAAGAAGATATGCAAGCATTTCCGGGCTGGTCAGATCGTTGATTGCAACAACTTCATAACCTTCAGCCTGGAACATCTGTCTGAATGCGAGACGGCCGATACGGCCAAAACCATTGATAGCTACTCTTACTGCCATTTCTAATTCCTCCTAGAATAAGAATATGAATGTTGAGTTCATCAGGTCTTACTTTCTTACTGACAAAGCCCTGACCCAATACTCATTTTAGCCAATTGTTAATTAAATTTCAAGGAAATTTTCCATAAACAAATCCAGACGTCCTATTTACCTTATATTTTTTAGATGTACTGCGAAATTCGAAATATTTTCTGTGTATTCCTGCGTTTGTTCGAAACAATTTCAGTTTGCCGCTTAAAAGCAGGAATGGCTGTCTGTTTACGCCTCATTTATTGTCTGTCTTCAGCCTCTGCCCGTTTTTCTCAAATGTTCCGTAACTTTTATCAGAATATCCGCTGCCCGGTCGATCTGTTCCAGGGTGTTGTCCGTTCCGGCCGTAAAGCGGAGACTGCTGAGGGCCTGTTCCCCGGACAGTCCCACCGCCTTCAGCACATGGGAGGGCTCCAGGGAGCCGGCTGAACAGGCACTTGCACCGCTGGCACAAACCCCCTTCAGGTCCAGCATCACCAGCATGGTTTCATTGTTCAGCCCGTCAAACCGGAAATTGGCGTTGTTCGGGAGCCGGAGAAGACGGTTTTCCATCGCGTTCTCCGCCGTCCGGCTCCCCGGACAAGGATCCGGTCCGTTCAGATGACTGCCCGGAATTTCATTCAGCACTCTTTCGATCAGATGGTTCCGAAGCTTTTCCGTATACTCCCGGCCCGATTCCATGTTTTGAAAGGCAAGAACGGCTGCCTTCGTAAAGCCGACAATCCCCGCCACATTTTCCGTTCCGGCGCGATGGCCTCTTTCCTGCCCCCCGCCGTCCATCAGGGACGGGAGCTCGATCCCGCGGCGCATATACATAAGTCCGACGCCCTTCGGCCCGCCGATTTTGTGAGCACTTGCGCTCAGGAAATCAATATGCATCTTTTCCACATCGATCGGAATGTGGCCGAAGGCCTGAACCGCATCCGTGTGAAACCAGATGCCGTGCCGTCGGGCGATCTCTCCGATCGGCCGGAGCGGCTCCACCGTACCGATTTCATTATTGGCCGCCATCACAGAAATCAGAACCGTGTCCGGGCGGATGGCTGCTTCGACATCCTCCGGGTTTACAAAGCCCTGCGCATTTACCGGCAGCCGGGTAATCTCAAAACCATTCTTTTCCAGTGTCCGGCAGGAATTTAATACCGCATGATGTTCGATCTGCGTGGTAATAATATGCCCCCTGCATGCATGTTTTTCCCCTGCCTTTTTCCCTGCATCCAGCTTTTCGGCAGTCATTTTCAGCGCCCAGTTGTCGGATTCCGTCCCTCCGGAAGTAAAATATATTTCCTGGCTTTTTGCCCCGATAAGCGAAGCTATCTGGCGGCGGCATTCGGAAATAGCGTCCCTCGCCGCGCTTCCGATGCTGTAAATGGCGGAGGCATTGCCGTACTTTTCCGTGAGATACGGCAGCATGGCATTCAGTGCTTCCGGGCGAAGAGGCGCGGTCGCCGCGTGATCCAGATAAATAATTGAATTGTTACGTTCCGTTTCTTTCATAGCCGTTAACCATACCTGTCAGCAATTGTGTTTTTCGTTCAGTGCAGTCGTGGCGTTCCCGTCCTGCTTTGTTTCCCTGACCAGTGTGTCCAGCATAATTTCATCAACCGTCCTGTTGATGGAATCATTGATTTTCTGCCACACATACATGGTCACACAGCGGTCGGAAGCGGAACAGCCTTCCTCATGAAGGCCCGGACAGTAAACAACCTCCGTATCCCCTTCCAGCGCCCGCAGGGTATCTCCGACCGATATTTCCGAAGCCGGTCTGGCCAGCTGATACCCGCCCTGTGCCCCGCGGGAGCTTTTAATCAGCCCGGCTTTTTTCAGTTTCGCCATCAGCTGTTCCAGGTACGCTTCCGATATATACTGGCGGGATGCGATCGAGCTGATGGAAACCGGCTGTTCCTCGCTGCTGTTGGCCGCCAGATCGATCAGTGCCCGAAGACCGTACCTCCCCTTGGTAGATATTTTCATGATCCTTCCATCCTCAGTCTGTACATACTATTCAATTCCAGGTAATTTACCAGGGTTTCACGAAGATGCTACCATCCGGAGGATTATTTGTCAAGAAGGGACCGCCGGGAGCCATGATATGCAGGCAAGCTTGCATTATGACTTCTGGCTCGTCGCTTTCACGCAAAAAGCTGCCGGCCGGTTTGCACCGGCGCAGCAGCCTGTTGGATTTTTCTGTAATTTTCCGGATTACCATCCGAGAAGCTGATCATAAAGCTTTGCGTACTCTTTGGCAGATTTTTCCCAGGAAAAGTCTGCCGCCATACCGCGGTCAATCAGTTTGTTCCACTCCCGTCTGCGGTTGTAGTAAACATCCATCGCATACTTGATTGTGTACAGCATTTCATGCGCATTATAGTTTGCGAAGCTGAAGCCGGTACCGGTGCTCTCGTACTCATTATACGGTTCTACGGTATCCTTCAGCCCGCCTGTTTCACGGACAATCGGGACCGTTCCATAGCGAAGCGCCATCAGCTGGGACAGTCCGCAGGGTTCAAACAGGGACGGCATCAGGAAGGCATCGCAGGCTGCATAAATTTTGTGAGACAGCGCATTCGAATAATAAATGTTGGCAGACACCTTGCCCTGATACTTCCATGCAAAATGGCGGAACATGTTCTCATAGCGGTCCTCACCGGTTCCGAGTACAACGATCTGCAGATCGAGCTGGCACAGCTCGTCCATCATGTAGGCAATCAGGTCAAAGCCCTTCTGGTCGGTCAGGCGGGAAACAATACCGATCATGAACTTGCTGTCATTCTGCTCCAGATTGAGTTCCTTCTGAAGTTCCCGTTTATTCTTGATTTTTTCCTTGCGGAAATTGCGCGCGTTGTAGTTCTTTGCAATCAGCGTATCCGTGTTCGGATCATATTCCGTGTAATCGATTCCGTTTACGATACCGGTCAGATTGTTGGAGCGGGCCCGCATAAGGCCGTCCAGGCCTTCCCCGTAGAACGGAGTTTTGATTTCTTCCGCATAGGTTCTGGAAACAGTGGTAACCCAGTCCGCATAGACAATGCCGCCCTTCAGATAGTTGGCATCGCCATAGGCTTCCAGCTTATCCGGGGTAAAATAGTAATCCGGCAGACCTGTGATATCCTTCACGGTCTTCATATCCCACACGCCCTGGAATTTCAGGTTGTGGATCGTCATGATGGATTTGATATTGCGGAAAAACTCACCCTCATGGAATTTATCCTTCAGGAATACCGGGATCAGACCTGTCTGCCAGTCATTGCAGTGAATAATGTCCGGCCTGAAACCGATCACCGGAAGTGCGGAAAGCGCTGCTTTGGAGAAAAACGCAAATTTTTCTATATCCTGGTAAATATTGCCATACGGCTTCGGTCCTGAAAAATAGTATTCGTTATCGATGAAATAGAACTGAACGCCTTCATACTTCATTTCAAGAACGCCGACATACTGAGAGCGCCATGCCAGATCCATATAGAAATGGGTAAGATAATTCATCTTGCTCTTCCACTCTTCCGGCATACACATATACTTCGGCAGAATGACACGTACGTCATATTGTTCCTTGTCAAAACACTTCGGCAGTGACCCGACAACATCCGCCAGGCCGCCTGTTTTGATAAAAGGCACTACCTCCGACGCAACAAAAAGAATGTTTTTCATACTGAGCCCTCCAGATCATTGTGTATATTAACCCTGCTACTGTACCAGGATATGTAATGCTGCATCTCAAATTAAGTATACCTCATTTCCCGATACGTGCAAAGTGTTTTTCCGTGTCCGAAACGCTCGTGTTCTGCTGTCTGCCGTTATTGTCCGCGGTCCTGCGCAATCAGAATTCGCATGGCTTCCACTGCTGTCCGGATCGCCGGGGTAACATCATAGCTTTGCGGATCATCCAGGCCGAGGGCGCGCCGGGTCTGGTTTGCAAACACTGCCATGACGGAACCGGCCCGTGCCTTCCGCACGGAGCTTACAATGAACAAGGCGGCTGATTCCATCTCACTGGCCAGCGCTCCGCATTTTACAAAAGCATCCCATTTGCTGTTCAGCTCATACGATACCGGCATGCTGTCCGGATCATGCTGTCCGTAAAAACTGTCCTTGCACTGAAGAACCCCGGTGTGAAAGCGATGTCCTTCTTTCCGCGCGGCCTGTACCAGTGCCTCCACTACCTCATGATCCGCCACCGCCGGGTACTCTTCCGGTGCATATTCCTTCGAAGTTCCCTCCATGCGGATCGCGGCTGTTCCAATTACCAGATCGCCGCCCAGAACGTCCGCCGCCATGCCTCCGGACGTTCCCACACGGATAAACGTATCCGCTCCGCAGTGAACGAGTTCCTCCACTGCAATAGCTGTGGAAGGTCCTCCAATCCCATGGGAACATACGGAAATTTTTTCTCCGTCCAGGGTCCCTGTGTAAATCGTATACTCGCGGTTCGCATTTATGAACCCGGCGCTGTCAAAATAAGAAGCAATCTTCTCGCAGCGTGCCGGGTCGCCGCACATAATGACGTAGCGGCCTACATCTCCTTTTCTGATTTTAAGATGAAATTCTTCTCCATCCTGTGAATAAACCAGCCCCATAGATAAAATCCCCTTTATTTTTCGTTCTGTTCCAGGCGGAAGGAAAGCGGGAGAAGCTCCCGTACCGTATACTTCTTTATTTCCTCTGCCGATTTTACAAGATAGACGGGCATATCCAGTCCGCAAAGCTCTGCCATGACCTGGCGGCATACACCGCAGGGAGTGCAGAAATTTTCCGGCTCCGTCCCTGCCTTTCCGCCGCAGACCGCCAGTGCCTTAAATTTCCGTTCCCCCTCGCTTACTGCCTTGAAAATTGCCGTGCGCTCCGCACAGACGGCTACGCTGTAGGCCGCGTTCTCGATGTTGCAGCCACGGTAGATTCTGCCGTCTTCTGTCATCAATGCTGCCCCAACGGCAAAGTGCGAATAGGGGACATAGGAATAGCTGCGCGCCTTCAAAGCGGTACGCGCCAGACTCTGAAGCTCATTTTCCGTTATCTCCATGCGAAAATCATCCTCCCTTCTTCATTCTTTTGGCAGACTCTCCCCAGAGCCCTTATTTTTCAGGCGCTGCGCCATCGCCTGCATTTCGCGGGCGTTCTGAAGCACCGTATCGGTAATCTCGACACCGCCGAGAATTCTCGCCAGCTCCCGGACACTTTCTTCCTCCGACAGCATGAGAATATGCGTCACGGACCTTCCGTCCTCCACATCCTTTGAAATCTCAAAATGCCGGTCCGCCATCGCCGCGATCTGTGCCAGATGGGTGATGCAGATGACCTGATGGTTCCGGGCAATCACATTCATTTTCTCCGAAACCTTCTGGGCCGTCCGGCCGCTGATTCCGGTATCAATTTCATCAAAAATCAGCGTTCCTATTTCGTCCTGATCGGCCATCACCGACTTAACCGCCAGCATAATGCGGGAAAGCTCCCCGCCGCTGGCAACCTCCCAGATTGGCTTCATCGGCATGCCAGGATTTAGGGATATATAAAAAGTCACCTCATCCATACCCTCTTCCGCCGGTTCCGGAAGGGAAGTCACCCTGGTTTCAAACCCGACATCAGGAAAATTAAGATCAATCAGAGCATCCCTGATTTTTCCGGACAAAACGGCAGCATATTTCCTTCGGATCCCGCTGATCGTTTCGCAGACACTGGTCAGCTGACGATATATCTTGTCCTTCTCCGCTTTCATCTGCGCCAGGTATGCTTCGTGATTCTCCAGCCTGTCCAGCTGTTCCTGGTTTTTTTCCTTATAATGCAGAATTTCTTCCACGGTTTTCCCGTATTTTGATTTCAGATGATTGATCAGGTCAAGCCGCTGCGAGGTATCATAAAAGGACTGTTCATCGTAGGAAAAATCATCCATATACTCCGACAACCCCCGGTCCAGCTCATTCATCTGATCTTCGATCGATAAAAGCTCCTCCGAAAGCTCCTTCAGAGCTTCGTCGTACCCTGCGGCTGCGCAAAGAGAGCGCGCTGCCCGGCCGATCTCATCCCCGGCGCCGCTGTCCATCCCGGTAAGCTGCTGTACTTCGCTCAGCGCTTCCATGATTTTCTGACCGTTTTCCATGCGCCGGAAATCCTTCTCCAGCTGCTCATCCTCTCCGGGCGTGAGGGAGGCTTCTTCAATTTCCTTAATTTCATACTGAAGCAGGTCCATCCGCTTTGCACGCTCCGAATCGTCCATCGAAGCTTCTGCGATTTTTTCGGAAATATTCCTGAACCGCCGGTACAGCTCCCGGCACTGATCCGTCAGGCCCGTAAGATCTTCCGCCGCAAAGCGATCCAGCAGCGTACGGTGAAATTTGGAATGCAGCAGTGACTGGTGCTGGTTCTGCCCGTGAATATCAATCAGGCAGGCGGCCAGATCTCTTACATATTTCAGCGGAACTGTTTCTCCGTTCACGCGGCTGACCGCACGGCCGCCGGTGTACTTGCGGGAGATGACAATCAGCCCGTCCTCCGGTGAAAGCTCCATTTCTTTCAGTTTTTCCCCGGCGCTTTCCGTGCTTTCAAACACAAGCTCAACCAGAGCCGACTCTGCTCCCTGCGGAACATATTTTTTAAAGTTTTCTGATCCCAGAGCCACATTGATGGAACCGATGAGGATTGATTTTCCGGCACCGGTTTCACCTGTCAGAATGTTAAGCCCCCTGCCGAAGGTAATTTCTTCCTCCCGGATCAGAGCCATATTTTTTACATGAAGACTTAAAAGCATATTTATCTGCCGTTCTCTCCTGTTTTGACGATACGCTGAATTTTATTCATTACCTGAACCGTATCTTCTGCACTCCGGATGGCGCACATAATGGTATCATCACCCGCTATGCATCCGGCAATTTCCGGCCAGTGCATATGATCCAGGGCTGCGGCGACCGCCATTGCCATTCCGGAAACTGTTTTTACAACAAGGATATTCTGGGCCATGTCCATGGAAACGAAACCTTCACGCAGAACCCGAATGTATTTTTCATTGTTCCGGGACACACCGCCGTAGACCAGTGCATACTTCTGCCTCCCGTTTCCGGAAGGGATCTTGGTTAACTTAAGTTCGCGGATATCTCTGGAAACCGTCGCCTGTGTGACACAATACCCTTCCTTCTGCAGCCTGTCTGCCAGTTCTTCCTGGGTCTCAATGTCATACTTTCCGATAAGTTCAATAATTTTCGTGTGTCTGTCTGTTTTCATGAAACTGCTCCCGCAGCGGTCCGCTGCCGGACCGCTCATCATTCCTAATTCATTTTGCTCCGCAGCGTTTCCACGAAGCTGCGTCTGTTCGTCTTGACCATCTGCGTGCTGCATTCCGACCGGCGTATTTTGATGTAGTCTCCGGCTCCGCAGATCAGTGATGTATCTCCGTCAAACACGGCTTCCGCGCAGTCAGCTCCCTGCCGTTCCATACGGCCGCTCAGCCGGATGGTAATGGTGACATTGTCCGGGAGAATAACCGGACGCGACGTCAGTGTATGAGGAGCTACCGGCGTCAGAATCATCAGAGAAGCTCCCGGATCCACGATGGGACCGCCGGCTGACAGGCTGTAGCCGGTCGAACCGGTGGGAGTCGCCACAATGATTCCGTCCGCCCGGTAGGAACACAGAAAGCTGTCATCAACATATACGTCAAAGTCGATGATTTTCAGATGTCCGCGCCGTATAATGACCACATCGTTCAGTGCCAGATCCGAGAGTACCTTTCTTCCTCCCTTATAGGCATCGCCCTCGATCATCATGCGGTTTTCAACCGTGAATTCGCCCAGGCACAGCTTGTCAAGAGCCTGCGGGTAATCGGAGAATTCCATCTCCGAAAGATACCCCAGTGTTCCGAAATTGATGCCAAAGAAAGGAAGCTTCCACCGGACCAGGTCACGGGCCGCCTGAAGCAGGGTTCCGTCGCCCCCCAGAACCAGTACACATTCCGTGTCCGGAGGAATCTTGTCCGCATTCGTATATTTATACGTTTTTGCTGTATTTTCTTCCTCTTTCTGAACATAGCACTTTTTGCCTTTGTTTTCCAGATATTTGCGGATAACATCGGCATTTTTATATTCGGGATCCTTCTGTGTGTTCGTAACTACATAAAATGTGTTCATGGCTTTTCCTGTCTGTCCGCTGCGTTTCCTTTCTTATCCAGAGTCTCATGAGCCAGCTGTACTACCTTTTCGGTGTCAAAAGGGATATCCGTGCATTCCTGATCCAGCGGGCGCTTTTTCAGCCACAGAAGATACTCAATATTTCCTTCCGGTCCGCGAATCGGTGAATAATCCAGCGCGAGTGTATCAAAATGCAGCGTGTGCGCAAAGGAAACTACTTTTTCAATCACTTCCCGGTGAACCGCCCTGTCACGAACCACGCCCTTTTTCCCAACCTTCTCTCGGCCTGCCTCAAACTGGGGCTTGATCAGCGCGACGATCTCTCCGTCCTGTGTCAGAAGTTCACGGACCGGGCCGAGGACCATCGTAAGAGAAATAAAGGAAACATCAATCGAAGCCAACGCTGCTTTTTCAGGTACATCCTCCGGGCGGACGTATCGGATATTTGTCTTTTCCATACATACGACCCGCGGGTCATTGCGCAGTTTCCAAGCCAGCTGGCCGCGCCCCACGTCGATGGAGTAAACCCGGGCAGCGCCGTTCTGAAGCATGCAGTCGGTGAAGCCTCCGGTTGAGGCTCCGATATCCATGCAGATATTTCCCCCCGGTTTTACGCCGAACACCTGCATGGCCTTTTCCAGTTTCAGCCCTCCCCGGCTGACATATTTCAATGTTTCACCGCGCACTTCGATGGTGCAGCCGCTGCTGAACATACTGCCTGCCTTATCTTCCTTCTGTCCGTTCACATAAACCTGGCCGGCCATGATAATTGTTTTCGCTTTTTCCCGTGAGGCGGCCATGCCGCGCTCTGTCAACAGCACATCCAGTCGTTCCTTCATACTTGCTCCAATTCATAATGATGCCCGATATATTCTCCCACGATTCGTCTGAAGATCGATTCCTCGTCAATACCCGTTTCCTTCTTCAGAACATCCACATTTCCGTGTTCAATATAATCATCCGGCAGAGTGACATTGATAACCCTTACATCAGCGCCGGTATCCTGAGCGAACTCCATAACCTTATCGCCAAATCCTCCGCTGCGTACATTTTCCTCCATCGTAACAACCAGATGATGATCCTTAAATACCTGCAGCAGCATCTGTTCATCCACCGGCTTTACAAAACGGGCATTGATCAGCGTACAGTTATAGCTTAAATCCTTCAGTCTCCGGCGCACACCGACCGCTGTTCTTACCATACTGCCGACGGCGATCAGCGCAATAGAGTCCTCATCGTAAAGGACCTCACTCTTTCCGTATTCGACCGGTGCGCGAAATTCTTCAAGACCGTCATAAGCTTCTCCCCGAGGATAGCGGATCGCTGCAGGATGCGGCCACGTAACTGCGAATTTCATCATATCGGACAGCTCCCACTTATTCTTCGGCGCCATCACTGTCATGTTCGGAATCATGGAGAGATAAGAAAGATCAAAAATACCCTGGTGTGTTTCTCCATCCGCTCCTACCAGCCCGGCACGGTCAATGGCAAAGATGACGTGAAGATCCTGCAGGCAGACATCATGAATTATCTGATCGTACGCCCGCTGCAGAAAAGACGAGTAAACCGCGAACACGGGAATACAGCCTCCGACCGCCAGCCCGGCGCAGAAAGTCACCGCATGCTGCTCCGCTATTCCTACGTCAAAGAAACGCTCCGGATACAGATTGCGGAAGCGTTTCAATCCGGTTCCGTCCGCCATGGCGGCCGTAACGGCACAAAGCTGCGGAATACGACTCCCGAGTTTGCACATGACGGTGGCAAAAACATCCTGATAATTCGCCTTTTTCTGTTTTGTCTTTGGCAGCCCGGTCTCAATATCAAACGGCCCTGTCCCGTGAAAACGGGAAGGATGCCTTTCTGCGGGCGGATATCCCCTGCCCTTGACTGTTTTTACATGAACAATCACAGCGCCCTGCACGCGTTTGGCGTCATTGAGTACCCGGACCATCTGCTGGATATTATGTCCGTCCACAGGTCCCAGGTATTTAATCCCGATCTCTTCAAAAAACATCCCCGGAACGACAAATTGTTTCAGCCCGTTCTTTGTATTCCTCAGGTGTTCCACCATGCGATTGCCGTATACCGGAATTTTGCTCAGCTGATTTTCTACATTGCTCTTCAGCCCGGTATAAGCTTCCGAGGTTCGAAATCCGCTCAGATAAACCGCAAGGCCGCCCACATTCTCCGAGATGGACATGGCATTGTCGTTCAGGACAATGATGAAATTCGTCTTCATCCGGGATGCGTTGTTCAGCGCTTCCAGCGCCATGCCTCCCGTCAGTGCTCCGTCCCCGATGACGGAGACGACCGTATAGTTTTTTCCCTCCAGATCTCTGGCACAGGCATATCCCAGGCCTGCGGATATGGAAGTGGAGCTGTGGCCGGTATCAAAGGCGTCGCACTGACTTTCTTTTCTTTTCGGGAAACCGCTCATGCCGCCGTACTTTCTAAGTTCGCTAAAACCTGCCCTGCGGCCGGTCAGAATCTTGTGTGTATACGACTGATGCCCGACATCCCAGATCAGCTTATCCTGCGGAAAATCCAGGACCAGGTGCAGGGCCATCGTAAGCTCAACCACCCCCAGATTGGAGGCCAGATGTCCGCCCGTTTCACTGATCGATGCTATCAGGAAACGGCGGATTTCTTCCGCCAGCCGGGACAGCTCCTCTCTGTTCAGCTTTTTTATATCATTCGGTCCGTTGATCTTATCAAGAACCATAGTATCACCTGCGCTTATCAGTATTTTCTGTCTGCCAGGCTCTGAAGCAGTGTCCTCAGAAATCCCTTCTCCCCGGGCAGCTCATCCAGGCGGCGGACCGCTCTTTGTGTCAGTGCCTGCGCATCTTCACCGGCCTTTTTCAGCCCGTGTAAGGTTACATAGGTCGTCTTATTATTTTTTTCATCACTTCCAACCGGTTTGCCCAGTACCTCCTGCGTGCCTGCAACATCGAGGATATCATCACGGATCTGAAAGGCTATCCCGATTTCCGATCCGATTTTCTCCAGAGCTTCCATCTGTTCGTCCGATGCCCCGGCAAGGCAGGCCCCCGCCATCAGCGAACCCTCCATCAGGGCTCCGGTCTTATACTCGTAGATAAATTCAAGCTGTTCTGTCGTCAGCGGCTTTCCGTCCATCTCCACATCCACAGCCTGTCCTCCGAGCATTCCGTGCACACCTGTCTTTTCCGCCAGGATCCCGATGGCTCTCCCGGTCAGCAGCGGATCAGCCCCCATCCGAAAGCTCCGGGCCATCGTTTCATATGCACAGTTCAGCAATGCATCCCCGGCCAGAATGGCAGCGGATTCTCCGAAAACCGCATGCGTGGACTTTTTTCCGCGCCGGTACATATCGTTATCCAGTGCCGGCAGGTCATCGTGGATCAGAGAATGCGTGTGAATCATCTCTATGGAGGCCATAAAAGGTTCTATCTCTTTTCCCTCTCCTCCGAACATCCGGTAGGACAGGTACATCAGAATCGGCCGCAGACGCTTTCCGCCGGCATTCATGCTGTAATTCATGGCTTCGCTCAGATGCTTCTGTGTCCCTGTTTCCCGGGGCAGATACCTGTGGATGACATCATTGGCATATTTCGTGTACCGTTCCAGTTCACTGACAAATGTTTTATCGGACATCGCTCAGCTCCTCCGACACGCTCCTCGTGCCATCCGCATTTAAGAGCTCAACTTTTTTCTCAATCAGATCAATCTGATCATTACACTTTTTCAAAAGTTCCATGCCCTTCTGATAGGACGCAAAGCTTTCCTCCAGGCTGATTTTGTCATTTTTCATAGACGCAATCAGGTTATCAAGCTCTTCAAACGCTTCCTCCAGAGAAAACGTATCCTTTTCTGCCCTTTCACTGTTATTTTCCATATTCATATTGAAACCTTATTTAACCCTTTCCCGAAAGCTTCTTTCCGCTGTCAGTTTTTCTTCACTGTATGCGTAATTACAGCGTCTATTCGTCCATCCGTCAGATAAAGATGAATCAGCTCCCCATCCGCCGTATCGCTGACGGAACGAATTCTTTTGTTCTGTCCATCCGTCAGAAAGGCAAATCCGCTCTTCATTTTCCGGTATGGATCCAGCCCGTTCAGCTGCTCCGCCGTAAGTGCGCTGCGGTTTCGGGCATTCCTCACGCTGCGCTGCATCAGCTGTTCGAGCATCTGCTGCCTCTTTGCGGTCTGCTGCCTGGCCTCGCGGATTCGGCGGGGCAGTTGTGTTTCAAAGACACTCCGGTAATTCTCCAGCGCCTGTTTTAAGAGCTGAAGCTTTTTCTGCGGACTTACGGCTGCCATTTTCAGGGATAAATTGTCCGCACGGTGGCGGACACTTCGAAGCGAAATGGACATCAGATAGTTTAGTTCCCCGGCTCCTGCCCCCAGTTCACGCACCAGTTCTCCCACATCCGGAACCGCTGTCTGTGCGGCAGCGGTAGGCGTGATATCATACCAGTCCGCAATATCGTCGGATATGGACCGGTCCGCCGTATGTCCCACGGCAGATATGACCGGTGTGCGGCAGTCATGAATGGCATCTGCGACCAGTTCGGTATTGAAAGCTTCCAGGTCGTCCCTGCTGCCGCCGCCGCGGCTTACGATAATGACATCAACGCCGGCTCTGTCCAGCGAATGCACGGCTGCCGCTATACTCTGAGGTGCCTTCTCACTTTGTACAAAGCAGTCATAAACCAGAATACGGATACCCGGGTTTCTCTTCCGGGCTGTCTTGATGATATCCCGGACAGCATCCCCAGTTGCGGAAGCTGCCACTCCGATCGAATGCGCATACCGCGGAATCGGCTTTTTAGGCTCATCAAACCATCCAAGTTTCCGGAGCTTCTCCACAAGCTGCCGCTTCATGGCAGCATTTCTTCCCTCTGTGTCAGCCGCCTGCTCAATCCTGTCCGCATTCAGACTGTATTTCCCGCCCTGCGGCCACAGCCTGACGGAACCGTACACAAATACAACCATCCCATCCTTCAGCGGAAATTTCTGTCCGGTTTTCCGGTCAGAAGCCCACATGGCACAGTCGAGCTTCCATGTCTCCTCCCGGTATGTACGCCGGCTGAAGGCGCGCTCGGTCAGGCTGAAATAAAGATGGCCTTTCCGCTCGCTTACATTCGTCACCTCCCCGGTGACCCAGATATAGCTTAATCCCGGCTCATTGCGTATCAGCTCATCGATATGCATGTTGATACTGCGGACCGAGTAAGCACCGTCCTTGCTGTTCGATAACATAGCTTTCCTGTTTTTTATGCCAGTTTTCCGAGAATTCCGTTGATGAAGGCAGGGGACGCACTGCTGCCATACTTTTTAGCCAGTTCTACCGCCTCATTGATTGCAACGCCGGTAGGTATGTCCGCATCATACTGCATTTCAAATACTGCCAGCCGCAGAACGGCCAGATCCGTGCGGGCCATCCTGCCGGTAGACCAGCCATGGGCCGCCGCATTGATTTTTTCATCAATCTCCGGTATTTTTTTCAGAATATGATTTGTTTTATCTTTGATATAGCTGATTTCTTCGTCTGTCGCAAAAAGAGGCGGATTGTCGATCTCGTCATCCGGAACCTGCTCAAAGTAAAGACTCTCCTGCCTGTCGGTCTGATCGGCCGGATTGAAGTCCATCACAAAAAGCAGTTTGAAAATGTGTTCCCTCATCTGACTTCTGGTCATAGTTTTTCTCCCTTTAGCAAAAGAAGGACTGCCGCATAGCCCAGGTATTCTGGTTCTGCAACAGTCCTTCCGGTAAATGTACGTTCACGATTTATTTGTCATTGTCCATAACTACATTGACGATCTTGATGTTTACTTCCGTGACGTGAAGGCCTGTCATTGTCTCGATCGCTGTTTTTACTTTATCCTGAATCTGAGCACAGGTATCCGGAACACTATATCCGTACTTCAGGTTTACATTCAGGGCAGCTTTCACGGCATTCTCACTTACCAGAATGCGTACGCCTCTTGACAGGCTTTTAACCCCAAGTCTTTCAATCAGGTCCCGGGTAACATTACCGGCCATAGAAGCAACACCTTCTACCTCCGAAGCGGCCAGTCCCGCTATAATTGCAATCACCTCATCGGAGATTCTGACTTCCCCGCTGCCGTCATCCAGTTCAATCGTGCTGACATGTGTTCCTTCGTTAGCCATACAGGTTCCTCCTTGATACTTCGATACTGCAGGGCCAGGCGGCCCGTTACAGACTCATTATATCAGAAATTGAAGTCTTTTCAACTGTCTCAGGCCTTTCCGAACTCGGAAAGTTTCAGCCCCGGATTCCGGTCGAGCACCATGCCTACGGACCACGGATTTACAAACAAAAGCAATGGCCTTCCCTTCAGATCCACAATGCGCTTCATGTCGGCGGTTCCGTTGATATTTTCCGGATCCAGGTCCGTGTTCTCAATCCAGCGGATGTACTCATACGGCAGCATATCAAGACGGATATCCACATTATACTCATTTTCCAGGCGGTACTTCAGAACGTCAAACTGCAGTACGCCGACAACTCCGACAATAATCTCTTCCATGCCCAGTGTCAGCTCCTGGAAAATCTGAATCGCGCCTTCCTGCGCAATCTGTGTAATTCCCTTGACAAACTGTTTGCGCTTCATCGTGTCTTCCAGCGTTACCCTTGCAAAATGTTCCGGCGCAAACGTAGGAATACCCTCAAATTGAAACTTCCGTCCGCACTGACAGATTGTATCGCCGATGGAAAAAATACCCGGATCGAACACACCGATAATATCGCCCGCGTACGCTTCGTCCACGACATGCCGCTGCTCCGCCATCATCTGCTGCGGCTGGGAAAGACGCATTTTGTGATCGCCCTGTACATGATAAACTTCCATGTTTGCCTCGAACTTTCCGGAGCAGATACGCATGAAAGCAATACGGTCACGGTGAGCTTTGTTCATATTCGCCTGAATCTTAAACACAAAGGCAGAAAAGCTGTCCTCAAACGGATCAATAATCCCGCAGTCGGCTTTTCTCGGGAGCGGTGACGATGTCATCTTCAGGAAGTATTCAAGAAAGATTTCCACCCCGAAATTTGTCAGCGCAGATCCGAAAAATACCGGAGACAGCCGGCCCTGATCGACCAGTTCCTGATCGAATTCTGCACTGGCCCCGTCCAGAAGTTCAATCTCATCCTTCAGTTTCTGCAGCGCAGCGGAGCCGATATACTGCTCCAGTTCCGGATCATCCAGCGTGTACTCGGTAGCGATGCCTTCCTTTGTGCCCTTCTCCGTGCCGCTGTAGGTCACGACGGCTTTTTTGCTGCGGTCGTAAACACCCTTGAAATTTTTCCCGCTTCCGATCGGCCAGAGAATCGGGCAGGTGGGAATCCCCAGCTCTGTTTCAATCTGATCGGTCAGTTCAAATGTATCCAGCGCATCCCGGTCCAGTTTGTTGATAAATGTAAAAACCGGTATATGCCTCATGGCGCAGACCTTGAAGAGCTTCCGGGTCTGTGCTTCCACGCCCTTGGAGGCATCGATGACCATGACGGCCGAATCGGCGGCCATCAGTGTCCGGTAGGTATCTTCGGAAAAGTCCTGATGTCCCGGCGTGTCCAGAATGTTGATGCAGTACCCGCCATAGTTAAACTGCAGAACGGAAGAGGTCACCGAGATACCTCTTTCCTTTTCAATTTCCATCCAGTCTGAAACGGCATGCCGTGCGGTTGCCTTTCCCTTGACGGATCCGGCCAGATTGATGGCTCCGCCGTACAAAAGGAATTTCTCTGTCAGAGTTGTTTTACCGGCATCCGGGTGCGATATAATTGCAAATGTACGTCTTTTTCTGATTTCCGATTTCAGATCTGTCACAAATTACTCCTCTCTGCTGCTGTGCCCTTCCTTCAGACTCAGGGCTGATATCCTGTTTCCGATAAAATCTGTAAACGTTCTTATCCTGAGCGCCTTAAAGAACCCCCTGCGGACAACATCCATCAGGCTGCAGAGTACAAAAATCCACAGACCTGTCCACAAAATTGCAGGGACAATCTGTACTCCGGGCAGTTTCAGGAAACGCTTAAATGCACCTTTCAAAACATAGTTCCAGATAATCGGATGTGCATGGATAATATATACCGAAAAAGTTCCCGCCGCAATCCATTTTATGGCGGTTATCGCCGCCCTGCTTTTAATTTTTACCTGCTCCAGAGCCAGAAGCAGACAGACCGCTGCCAGAAAAATGGTCGGTGCCGTATATCTGGTGAGCATTCTCCCGTATTTTGCCGTTCCCAGCGTTTTTCGCGTGTAATTTTCCATCAGGATTTTATAAATCCAGGATATAAAAATCATAACCGCGTAGATCAGAATGTACCAGCGGCTTTTCAGGCGGCGAAAATCCATCCGGCGAAGGCAGGCTCCGCAGACATACAGCACTGCCAGCCAGACAAAGGAGTATCCGCCGATCAGCGTGAGAACATCGATATCATAATTCCGGGGAATTAGCGTAAGGCCGCACATGAGAAGAAAAGATACTGTAAAAAGAATCGAGCATTCTCGCTCGCTCAGTGCTTTCACCATGCGATTGATAAACGGCATAAAAAAAGACAGCACAAAATAACAGCTGAAATACCAGTATGTATTCCAGCTTACCGGCAGAAAGCACTTCAGAACCAAACTGTCCGCCTTCTCCGCTGATGCTGACGCCAGCCATTCCGGATGCAGAAGCATAGCGGCCAGATAAATCAGTGACGTATAAAAAAAGACCTGCAGCCACAGTTCCAGTATTCTTCCTGGCCGGAAGCGGCTGTAAACTCCTACGTATCCTGAAATCAGACCATAGCAGTTTACCGCACAGAAACATGCCGTCTCGACAGCCCAGGTCGCATAATAGGCAGAAAGCTGATTCGGATTGCGGACCAGCAGTCCTCCCTGTCCGATGACATGTTCCGTGACAATCATATACATGCTGATTATTCTGAGAATATCGATGCCGTAATTTCTCCCGCCGGAATCCGGTAAAAATGCAGTATGTTTCAAAGTCTCTGTTCTCCTCTTTTCATCATAGTACGGTAAATCCCTTTTCTTTGAGATTATCCTCTACTTCAAACGGATCGTCACAGGAAAATACCATAATCGGTTTGCCGGAAGCACGGTTGAAAGAAAGATAAATATAATTTACATTGATGTTTGCGTTCTTCAAAACCGCAAGAAGACGGTTCAGGTTTCCGACTTCGTCTGCCACTTCCACCCCCAGGACATTCTGGAGTTTGCACAGATATCCGGCTTTCGTAAGGGATTTCACGGTCCTTTCCGGATCTGAAACAACCATGCGGACAATGCCATATTCCGCGCTGTCGTTTGTAACTGACCCCAGAATATTGATATCCTCCTTCAGAAGAACCTCTGTAATATTTTCCAGCATTCCCTTTTTATTCTCGGCGTAGATAGAAACCTGCTGCATCATAATGAAAACTCTCCTTCCTGAAATAAATTGCGTTCTCATCATACCATAACGGAAAAAAAATAAAAGAAAATAATAATGAAAAAGCAAAGGCAGTCAGCGTTCTATCCGCTCACTGCCTCCATCCGACGGTGTATCTGTTCTTCTTTAGTTCTGTGAAAAGGCCTGTCCCATGGTTCCTACGGCAGACAGGGCCGAGCTGACAGCTTTCGCCGCATCCTGACCTGCATCCTTTTTGCCGTAAACGGATTCTACCAGTGCATCCAGATCTGCCGGATAGTAGGTATTTGCTGCAATCTTTCCTCTGGCATCGGATCTGGTTGCCACGGCATCCGGGCTCTCAAAATACCAGCAGAAATAATGTCCCGCAGCATACGCTCCGTCAGCTGTATCCGGCACGCTCTGAAGATAGCTGTAAACGCCGCTGTACCCGCCGTTCAGCTCCGCTCCCAGGTAATGGAGCTGGCCATCAATACTTCGGTAATCGTATCCGTTTGCCTGGCACCATCCCATCAGACTCTGGCACCGTCCGGCGTGCCATTGACAAAGCCCCAGACTTGTGCCGCCGTCTCCGATGGCTACTGTTGAGAAATTCGATTCACAATAGATATTGGCGAGAACTCCGGAGGCCGCAGCCTTATTAAGCTGAAGTTCATCCCTCAGATAACGGTAGGCTGCTGCTTCATTTTCCGTAAGAGAGGCAACCGGATATCCGCTGACCGCAAGATAAAGCTCACTCAGGCCTGTATTCTCCGTCTCGGTTTCGGATTCAGTTTCGGATTCGGTTTCTTTTTTCTTGTCCTTGTCTTTGTCCTTATCCTTTTCTTTTTCGGAATCCGCCCCGCTCCCGGATGCCGATTCGCTTTCCGTCAATGTCTCCCGTTCAGACGCGGACTCACTCTCCCCCGATGTCTGTGTTTCCGAATTGCTTTCTATCTCACTCGTTTTTTCCGAATCTGTAGTCTTTTCTGATGTTGTCTCCGACGTCTTCTCCGTGGAATTCCCGGTTGTATCTTCCGAACTTTTTTCAGAATCGGATGAACTTTCACTCTCCGACTGTGATTCAGACTGGCTTTCGGGCTGCGTAGCCGGCTCCGCTGCGCTTGCCACGGGATCTGTCTGTTCTGCCGATAAAGCAGGTGTTTCCAGCGTGTCAGGCGCGGCAGCCCTGGTCTGCTCCTGTGTTTTCGTTTCAGCCGCCGGGTTCGTTTCCGTGACTTCTGCGCTCATCACAGGCAGGCCGGGGACAGCGCAGATAGCGATACTCATGGCAAGAGCAGCCGAGGCTATGGCTGCCGTAAACTTTTTATGCATGTTTATTCTCCCTTATTTGTTATTGCGGTGCAGCTTTGCAAATACAAATTTCAGATATTATACAACAATCCGGCTCCAGATTCAACACTGTATCATAAAGTATATGCAACTGTACACTTAATATCATACTGTGCAGGCACCGGCTCCGGAAGGTATCGGCTCCGGAAGGTACTGGTTCCTGTATCATTCGCTTTTGCGTTTTAACATGTCTATAAACTCATCTTCCGTGATAATTTTTGTTCCCAGCTGTCTGGCTTTCCTGTTTTTTGCGGAATTTGAGGCAGCATCATTGTTAATCAGATAATCTGTCCTGGAAGTCACGGTTCCGGTAACCTTGCCGCCTTGTGCCTGGATGCGCGTCTTCAGCTCATCGCGGTTGGAAAAATGATGAAGGCTCCCCGTGACAACAAAGGTAAGTCCTGTCAGCCTTCTTTCTTCCGGCACCGCCGGTTTTTCAATTTCCAGTTCCCGGAGCAGTGAATCCAGAAGATCCTGATTTTCTTTTTTTTCAAAATAAGCAGCCACCGAATCGGCAATGACCGGCCCGATGCCATCGATCGCGGAAAGCTCTTCTCTTTCGGCGTGTCTTATTTTTTCCACGTCCTCATCCATAGTTTCCACAATCACTCTTGCATTGACAGTTCCGACATTAGGAATGCCCAGCGAATAAAGCAGCCGGCTGAGGGTTGTCTTTCTTGCCTTCTCGCAGCTTGCAATCAGATTGGCATAGGATTTTTCTCCAAACCCTTCCATGGAAATGATGGCTTCCCGATGCCGGTCCAGATGAAAAATGTCCGCATAGCTGTGGATGAATCCCGCTGACACAAATTTTTCAAGCGTTGACTCGGAAAGACCGTCTATGTTCAAGGCATCCCGGCTGACAAACAGCGTAAGCCCCTTTATTTTTTTTGCCATACAGTCCGGGTTGGGGCATACCAGGGTTTCCGTATCTCCGTCACAGCTGATCTTCGTCGCACCGCCGCAGACCGGACAGTGATCCGGGATCGGCATGTTCCCGCTTTTCGTCAGGTTTTCGGCGATCTGCGGAATAATCATATTGGCCTTGTAGACGGTTACTTTATCTCCTATTCCAAGCTGAAGCTCCTTCATGATGCTGAGATTGTGAACACTTGCCCTGCTCACCGTGGTTCCTTCCAGCTCAACCGGATCAAACACCGCTACCGGGTTGATCAGTCCGGTACGTGACGCACTCCATTCAATTTTTCTTAGTGTTGTCTCACGGATTTCATCGCGCCATTTGAAGGCGAAGGAGTTTCTCGGAAATTTGGCCGTTGAGCCGAGAGAAATTCCATAGCTGATATCATCATACAGAGCCACCAGACCGTCCGACGGAATTTCAAAATGCCTGATTTTCTCCGCATAATACTGTATGGTTTCGTCCATTGTATCCGAGTCCGTCATGCGATGTTCCACCACGTCAAACCCCTGTCCGGCCAGCCACCGGAATTCTTCGGCATGTGAATTTTGAAAATCGACGCCATCGGCCTGTACCAGCATAAAGGCATAAAACCTGACTTTCCGCTGCGCTGTTATCCGGCTGTCCAGCTGGCGTACACTTCCGCTGCAAAGATTTCTCGGATTTTTATACTTTGCATCGGCATCGCTGATCTGCTCATTGATCTTGTCGAAATCGGCATAGGATATGACGGCTTCTCCGCGAAGAACCAGTTCTCCCTTATAGGCAATACGCAGCGGAATATTCTGAAAAGTGCGCGCATTCGCTGTAATTACTTCTCCCACCAGTCCATTGCCGCGCGTTACGGCCTTGAAAAGCTGACCGCCGCGGTAGGTAAGCACGACCGTCAGCCCGTCCAGTTTCCATGAAATCAGGGTTTTGTGACCGTCGATAAAAGAGCGAAGCACCTCCGGGTCCTTTGTTTTGTCCAGAGAAAGCATAGGAGAGGCATGCCGCTCTTTCGGAAGTGAATCAACCACTTCATAGCCGACCGACTGTGTAGGGCTTCCGGCCAGAATAATCCCTGTTTCTTTTTCCAGCTTTTCAAGTTCATCGTACAGCGCATCATACTCATAATTGCTCATAATCTCACGATTCAGAGCATAGTATGCCCGGGATGCTTCCCTCAGCTTCGATGACAGTTCTTTCATGCGTGCTATGTTTTCCCGGTCCGTCATTTCTTTTTCTCCCATTTCAGCTCCGTATTATTCAGGGATTCCTTCAGCATGTTCATCAGGGTATCCGTCTCTTCCCGGGTCAGTTCACGGTACTGGCCGGAGGGCAGATCTCCGAGACGGATATTCATGATGCGGATACGTGTCAGCGCTGCAACACGGTACCCGAAAACGCTGCACATCCGGCGGATCTGGCGGTTCAGCCCCTGCGTCAGAACAATATGAAAGGATTGATTTCCACTCTGCCATATTCTGCACGGTCTCGTCGTTTTGTCCAGTTCCTGCAGATAAACCCCCTGCGCCATCCCTTCAAGAAATTCCTGTGTGATCGGGTGATCCACACGTACCTGGTACTCTTTTTCGTGGTAATTTCCAGCCTTCATAATCCGGTTCAGCAGCTCCCCCTGATTCGTCATCAGAATCAGTCCCTGCGAATCCTTGTCAAGCCGGCCGACCGGAAAGACACGATCCGGATAATCAATGATATCCTCCAGAAGCCGGTCGTTCCAGCGCCGATCCGTTGTGCAGACGACACCCGCGGGTTTATTAACCGCCAGAATCACTTTTCTGGCAACCGGTACAACCAGCCGGCCGTCCACCCGCACCACGCTATTTTCATCAATTTTCATTCCGGGAGCAGCTGCAGCTCCGTTTACGGTTATCCTGCCTGCCAGCGCAAGCCGGTCAGCTTCCCGCCGCGAACAAAAGCCCGCCTCACTTAAAAACTTGTTCAACCTGATCATTTCAACAAATCATTGTGGGAATAAAGAAGGGACAGCGCTGTGCTGTCCCCCCGATTAATCTGTTCTGATAAAATCAATTTTTTCAAAAAGATGTCTTTCCGCCGCTGCTTCAGGCTGCCGTACTGCTGCCATCCCCCTCTGATGTCAGCTGTACACTTCCCTGGGAAGAGGTCCCTGTGCCATTTGCCGCTGTATCCTGCGTCCCTGTGCCTGACCCGGCCGCTGTCCCGGATGTGGATGATGTCTCCGCGACGGTACTCCCGGATGCACTCGTCAGATATTCCGACTTCACATACCCGGTAACCGTTCCGGCCTGCGTCACATAGTTAATCTGCACCCATCCGTCATCCGCCTGGGCAACTACTTCCACCGTTTCTCCCGATGGAACAACTCCGATAACATTGGCATCCGTCCCCGGCTCCTGGCGAATGTTCAGATCCGCTTTGGAAACCATGGAGCTTCCGGCTGCCGCCGTACCGGCGTCCCCGCTCTCCGTGGTTTTCTCTCCGTTCAGGTAAGAAGCAAGAGCGCTGTCGGAGGCAATTGCCTGCTGGTATTCATTGTTTACCTTACTGATCAGTTCACGGACATTTTCCTGAGATGAAACCTTTGTAACATAGTCGGCAACCGCCGTGTCGCGGTCTTCATAACTGTAAATCTTCAGTGTCCCGTCCTGGGCAGTCTTTACATAAACAACAACCATCGTGGGAACCAGCGTGTCAATCCCCTTTATCTTGGAGTAATAGGAATTGAATACAACATACTCACCGTCATTGATACCGGCTGCCGAGTAGGTGGAAATGTCATTGTAGCTTTCAATATCGTCCGAAAACCGGATATGTTCCTTGCTCAGATCATCCCAGGGATCAACCAGAGAAGAAAGTGCTGCTGTGTCATTCGCTGCAATAGCCGTATAATATTCCTTCATCAGGGTCAGGATCGCCGTATCATCCTTTGTCAGTTCCAGTTCGGAACCGGACGCAGCTGCCTCCGTTACATTTTCCTGATTCTCCCCGACAACCGCCTGCTCCTGCTTCGCTGACTGATCATTCTTCTTTGACGAGCCGCCGATCAGACGAACTGCACAAATGATGATGACAGCGACCAGAACAATTGCTACTCCAAGCAATATATAGCGGAGATTATCGGAAAGCCATTCTCTGAAATCATCCAGCATTTCCAGTACCTCCAGAAGCTGACCGGAGAGTTCCTCTCTTCGGCATTTAAGTTCAAACGCTAATATTTTTAAACGCATCTGGAGGGATTCGAACCCCCGCCACGCGGTACCGGAAACCGCTGCTCTATCCCCTGAGCTACAGATGCCCGTTAAACAAGGGAATAATAGCATATTTTGTTTAAACTGTCAAATTATCCTGGAAGATATATGCCCTTTTTATTCGGCCGGCCGCATGACTTTTTTACAGGCGAAATTCAGCCGGCCGCAGGGCATCATTCACAGGCGAAATTCAGCCGGCTGCAAGCGTCATACAATGTCCGGCACGGTTATACCGGTAGACCGCGTCTGCCAGGAACTCCTGATCTGCCACCTGCGTCCGGTTGATATCCGTCACCATGGAAAGCAGCTGCGTTTCGTCCATACCTTCCTGTGCCGGCAGCAGCAGGCATTCATGCACCGAACTTGGCAGTACATAGTAATCCGATGCGAAGAAGTCGGCTATTTTTTCCTGTATTTCCTTCTCTGTAATCCAATAAGCCCCGTACATCCGGCGCACATTTGAAAGCACATACAGCTTTGTATCGGCATTCTCTTCCTTCCAGTCCTTCTGTCCCAGATAATTTTTCATGAGTTCCGATATACTCATAAACTGCACCGGATATCTGAGTTTCATATTCATAACGGCCTCCTGGTGTACTCTTTCCTCCGTAACCCCCCATTCCTGCATCATATGGTTGCGGACCATAAACCCGCCGGCAGAATTTTCCTGATCATCCAGAATACAGTAATAAACAATCGTCAGGTTCAAAAAATCCCGGTGGGGTACATCCTCCAGAATATCCTTGTTTTTCTCCCTGTTCACCAGATGGCCCACCAGCCTGTCACGAATATTGTTGAAATTCTCCAGGAAATCAAAGGTTGAATCTTTAACTGCCCGGCTGTCCTCACATATGGAAAGTATATTGCTGACAATTTCTTCCACCTTCATTCCCTGAAGATAGTTCTTAAAACATTCATCCATATGGAAGGAAGGGCTCAGAACAGAATTCGTTATCTGAACAACCATACAGTCCAGGAATACACCGTTGTTTTTTCTGACTCGTTTAATTCGAACCTTGTCTCCCTCTCTGAGGCCGGCATGAACCTGTTTTTCTACCTCCTGCAAAAAATCCCGATAATACATGATGTCTCCTTTCAGAAATGACCAAAAATAAAAACAGCAAAAAATAAAAGGCAATAGATATGATTCAGGAAATGATGTTTTATAATGTATGTAAGCAGGTTCATAATATCACGTATTGTATATACTGTCAATATTATTGTTTTTAAAGATAAAAAATAAGCCGGGATGAATATACCATCCCGGTATTACGTGTCCGGCCGCCCCGTCCCCTCAGATATCTTCAATCTGCCAGTCGACAGGGGTAAGTCCGTTCATCTTCAGATATTTATTTGTCTTTGAAAAATGCCGGCAACCGAAAAACCCGTTGTACGCAGACAGAGGACTTGGATGCGCGGCCTTCAAAATCAGATGTTCAGGATTCGTAAGCATCATCTCCTTCGCCTGCGCCTGTCTTCCCCAGAGAAGAAAGGCAATCGGACGGTCTTCCTCATTCAGAGCCCGGATCGCTGCATCCGTAAATTCTTCCCAGCCGATTCCCTTATGAGAATTGGCCCGGTGTGCACGCACGGTAAGCACAGTATTGAGAAGTAAAACTCCCTGCTGTGCCCACTTGACCAGACTTCCGTTATTCGGGATCCGGCAGCCGAGGTCATCATGCAGTTCTTTATAAATATTTTGAAGAGAAGGAGGAATGTCGATTCCCGGATTGACGGAAAAGCAAAGCCCCTGCGCCTGCCCCGGCTCATGATAGGGATCCTGTCCCAGAATGACGGCCTTCACCTTATGCAGCGGTGTCAGCTCAAATGCCTTGAAAATGTCATTTGCCGGCGGATAAACAGTTTCCGTCCGGTATTCACTGAGTACCTTTTTATACAAAGAAGCGTAATAAGGTTTCCCGAATTCAGGTTTCAACGGTTCCAGCCAGTCGTTGCTGATCGCTGCCATGATAATCTCCCTTCCAGGTGCCGTGCATCCTTTTTACATGCGGACGCTGACCCCGCGATCCTTCAGATACTGTTTCAGATCCGGAATTTCAAGTTCCTTATAGTGAAAAAGAGACGCAGCCAGCGCAGCGTCTGCCTTTCCCTCCGTCAGCGCTTCATAAAAATGCTCCTTCGTTCCGGCGCCTCCGGATGCGATTACCGGTATGGAAACATTTTCTGCAATCCTGCGCGTAAGCTCCAGGTCATAACCCGCTTTGGTTCCGTCGCAGTCCATAGACGTCAGAAGGATTTCACCGGCGCCGAGACGGTCTGCCCTCATTGCCCATTCGACCGCGTCGATGCCCATATCTACTCTGCCGCCGTTCTTATAGACGTTCCAGCCGCCATCCTCCCGCCGTTTGGCATCGATGGCGACTACCACACACTGACGCCCGAACTTATCCGCCGCGTCGCTGATGAGCTGCGGATTCATGAGAGCCGCCGTATTAACGGATATTTTATCCGCGCCTTCCCGCAGGAGCGTCCGGAAATCATCCACGGTGCGGATACCGCCGCCTACGGTAAACGGAATAAACACACGTTCCGCTACCTTGCGTACCATATCTGTGACCGTATCACGGCCGTCGCTGGAAGCGGTAATATCCAGAAATACAAGTTCGTCGGCACCGGCCCGATCGTACGCCTCTGCTATTTCCACCGGATCTCCGGCATCCCTGAGGTGTACAAAATTGACTCCCTTGACGACACGGCCATTGTTGACATCCAGGCATGGAATTATTCTCTTGGTAAACATGGCGGCTCCTTTCAGACGTTAAGAAAATTTTGAAGTACCTTCAGGCCCATTGTACTGCTTTTTTCCGGATGAAATTGCGTTGCAAACACATTTCCCTGTTCCACCGATGCATCGATCGTTACTCCATATTCCGTCTGTGCTGTCACGACACCCCGGTCAGCAGCCTTCAGATAATAGGAATGTACAAAATACATATACGTTCCTTCGGGTATTTTGTCAAACAATCTTCCCGGATGCGGATAGGAAAGATTGTTCCATCCCATGTGCGGAACCTTGCGCCCTTCTCCTTCCGGAATTTTCAGAATACTTCCCTTCAGAACCCCCAGTCCCGGGATCCCGGGTGCTTCCTCGCTGCCGTCGAACAGAAGCTGCAGTCCGACGCAGATGCCAAGAAACGGAATGTTCTTTGAAACAGCCTGATAAATCACCTGATCCAGCCCGTACATGCGCAGATGTTCCATGCAGTCGCCAAAATTTCCTACGCCCGGAAGAATAATATGACCGGCGGAAAGGATTTCGTCTTTATTCCTGGTAACCACCGGAGTATCCCCGATGCGGAGCAGTGCTTTTTCCACACTTTTGATATTTCCTGCATCATAATCGATAATTGCTGCCATGGCTATATTCTCCTGTGTTCCTATCCAAATGCTCTGCTTCGTTACAAAATGATCTGTTTCGAACCTTTTCGTCCATAAGCGCAGCTTAGTCCACAAAATCAGCTGCCGGAAATCATCTCCGCCGCAAAATCAGCCGCATTTTCCCGGACGGCCGTTCCTCTGCCGTCCAGTCCCTCCGGCAAAAAGGCCAGGCTGTGATGAACCGTAATCAAATGTGACTTCTGCGCAATTTTTGCTGTCTTTTCAAAGGGCCAGCGTATCAGCTGCGGCTGCATTATTCCGACTCCAAGCAGCATCAGGCATGCCTTTTTCGACGGTGCGGAACCAAGCCAGTTCAGATAAGAGTTCCACTGCTTCTCCTGATCCGGATATTCCGGCGGCCGGGTACAGTACGGCGCACTGATAAACAAAGAAGTAATTTTCGACTCAAAAATCAGATGATCCGGGTTCTGTGTCAGAACAAAATACGGCTTTCCTCGAAACATTCGAACCATGTCATCGTACGCATCCCGTATCTTCCTTTGGTCATCCTCACCGGCATAAGACGCATCCAGTTCCTCCCCGACACCTGCCAGTATAAAATCCGAATCGTCTATGATCTGATTGATTTTCTTCCGAATTTCGCTGTCCATGGATACCAGCCCTCCGTGTTGAAATAAAACTGCCACGCCGGGCTGGCATGGCAGTTTTCACATTTGTTATTTTTCGTCCGGGCGCCCGGGCCGGACATTATTTTCAGACAGGATACGCTCCGTCTTTCTCATCGGCAGCAGACGGATCAATCTTCGTCTGCTGTGCCTGTCTGTATTTGAAGAAGTCTACCGCTACCTGCGGGAACAGGGCGTACGTAAGAACATCCTCATCCTGCTGCTTCCACGGAGCTACTTCTTTCTCCAGTTTCTCAAGCTGCGGCGGAATATCATCAGCCGGCCGATAGGTGATGACCTTGGCATCGCCGATGCACTTCTTCTGTACTTCCTTATTAAACGGCTTTACGGTTGCACCGTATTTGCCGGAAAGGAAATCCTTGGACTGCTGCGGAACCATATCGTAGCGCTGTCCGCCATTATGCAGACTGATAATATTCATAACAGCCTGGGTTCCGACAATCTGTGAGGACGGTGTAACCAGAGGCGGTTCTCCAAAGTCCTTGCGAACCCTCGGAACTTCCTCCAGTACTTCATAGAAGTACTTCTCCGCACCCATCTTCTGAAGCTGGCTTGTCAGGTTGGAAAGCATGCCGCCCGGTACCTGATACTGCAGAGTCTTGATGTTGACACCCAGGTTCTTCGTGTTCATCAGTCCGTCCTTCAGACATTCCTCGCGGTACGGACGGAAGTAATCGGCAATCTCGCACAGAAGGTTCAGATCCAGACCGGTATCATGCGGAGTACCCTTGAAAGCTTCGACCATAACCTCGGTTGCCGGCTGAGAAGTTCCCAGGGCGAACGGCGACATAGCGCAGTCAATAACGTCAACGCCTGCCTCTACTGCCTTCATGTAGGTCATGGAAGCTTCGCCGGAGGTGTAATGTGTATGCAGCTGAATCGGAAGAGATGTCGCTTCCTTCAGAGCATGTACCAGTTCCTCCGCCTTGTACGGAAGAAGAAGACCTGCCATATCCTTGATGCAGATGGAATTGGCACCCATCTCTTCAATTCTTTTGGCAATGTCAACCCAGTAATCCAGTGTATAGGAATCACCCAGTGTGTAGGAAAGAGCCACCTGTGCATGGCCGCCTTCCTTGTTGGCTGCCTTTACAGCGGTCTGAAGGTTTCTCAGATCGTTAACACAGTCGAAAATACGAATGATATCAATACCATTCGCAATAGACTTCTGCACAAAGTATTCTACAACATCATCCGCATACGGTGCATAGCCCAGAATGTTCTGTCCTCTGAAAAGCATCTGCAGCTTGGTGTGTTTGAATCCGTCGCGAAGCATTCTCAGTCTTTCCCACGGATCTTCATGAAGGAAACGAAGGGAAGCATCAAAAGTTGCACCGCCCCAGCATTCTACGGAATGATATCCGACCTTGTCCATCTTATCGATGATCGGCAGCATCTCCCCGGTCGGCATACGTGTTGCAATGAGGGACTGATGCGCGTCACGCAGAACAGTTTCAGTAATCTTAACAGGTTTTTTAACTACCTCTGCCATTGTTCAGTATCCTTTCTTAATACAATTTCTGCATCGGGCTGCAAACAGCAGGCAGCCCGGCAAAAGATAAAGACCTCAAAATCGATCCGTCATCAGACTCCGTAAATAGCCATGAAGGTACCGGCTGCAACAGCCGTACCAATAACACCGGCTACGTTCGGTCCCATGGCATGCATCAGAAGGAAGTTGGTAGGATCTGCCTCCGCCCCGACTTTCTGCGAAACACGGGCTGCCATAGGAACAGCGGATACTCCTGCAGAACCAATCAGCGGATTGATCCTTCCATGTGTTGCCTTGCTCATCAGCTGGCCCAGCCATACGCCGCCGGCAGTACCAAAGGCGAAAGCCATCAGACCCAGAACAACGATTTTCAGGGTGCTGACATTCAGGAAGGCTTCTGCGCTTGTGGAAGCTCCTACAGAAGTTCCCAGAAGTATAACTACGATATACATCAAAGCGTTGGATGCCGTTTCGGTCAGCTGTTTTACAACGCCGCATTCACGGAACAGGTTGCCAAGCATCAGCATACCAACCAGCGGTGCGGTTGTCGGCAGAATCATGCAGACAACAATGGTGATGATAATCGGGAACAGAATCTTTTCCAGTTTGGAAACCGGACGGAGCTGTTCCATCTTGATCTTCCGCTGTTCTTCCGATGTGAACATTTTCATGATCGGCGGCTGAATAATCGGAACCAGAGACATGTAGGAGTAAGCGGCGACAGCGATCGGTCCCATCAGATCCGTCTGCCCGAGTTTGCCGGCCAGGAAAATAGAAGTAGGTCCGTCGGCACCTCCGATAATGGAGATGGCGGCAGCTGCCTTCCCGTTGAATCCCATGAGGATCGCCAGAAAATAAGCTACATAAATACCCAGCTGAGCGGCAGCTCCCAGGATGAAGCTGATGGGGTTTGCAATCAGCGGTCCGAAGTCCGTCATTGCGCCGACACCCATGAAGATAAGGGACGGAAGAATACTCCACTCATCCAGCTGATAGAAATAGTAGAACAGACCGCCGGCATGTTCGATTCCCATTACATCCGTGTACGGAGCCGACATGCAGTCCGGATAGATATTTACGAGAAGCATGCCGAATGCGATCGGAACCAGCAGAAGCGGTTCAAAGTCATGAGCAATTGCCAAATACAGGAACACCAGCGCAACAATGATCATTACATAGTTGCCCGGTTTCAGAGTGTAGAAACCTGTCTGATGCCACAGATTCAACAATGTATTTCCAATGTATGACATTTAATTACCTCCAGAAATATTTAAACTGCCATCAATTGCACTGTTAAATCTGAATTAGTTCATGGTTGCAAGTACAGATCCGTTTTCCACCGCATCTCCCGCTGCTACGTCGATGGAAGCAACGGTTCCATCCTGCGGAGCAACAACCGGGATTTCCATCTTCATGGCTTCCAGAGTGACGATCGCATCGCCGGCTTTAACCTTCTGGCCGACCTTTGCATTCACCTCGTATACCTTGCCCGGTACAGATGCCTTTACCTGAATGGAGCCGGCTCCTGCGGAAGCTGCCTTTTTAGCCGGAGCTGCCGCCGCCTTCGGTGCCGCCTTGGGAGCTGCCTTCGGTGCAGCTGCCGGTGCTGCGTTTTCAGCGCCTGTTTCTTCAACGGTTACATCATATACATTTCCATTAACGGTGATCGTATAGCTCTTCATTATGAATTCCTCCTACTCAGGCATTCTGCCAGTTCTTTCTGTTTGCTTTTTTGATAGAACGTACTACAAAACCATTCGTGCTCGTGCCCTCGGAGGCTGCCACAGCAGCCGTGATCACAGCGACAAGCTCCTCGTCATTGGTAAGATCTTCCTCTTCTTCAGCGGCGGTTTCCGGTGCGGCTGCCGCTTCAACAGCTTCCGCCTCCGTCTTCTTCTTATCTTTCCTGCCGCCGATCAGCTTAAAGCGGCTGATGACGAATGCAAGGAAAAGAAGAACAAGAAATACGATGCCCAGACCCATCAGGGTGTTCATTCCTGCCTGTGCCATCAGGTAACTCATCGGGTAATCCACATTCCAGGAAAGATCCATCGTCTGATTCTTCACATCATAGACAAAGTCAACATAGGCATCCGTATTATCAGAAAGCTGATCATAATTAACTTTGGCATGAATGGTATACGTATTGCCTTCCGTTGAAAAGCTCTTGCTCTCAATTCCCTGATAGACTCCAAGTTCTTCCTTTACATCTCTCCAGCTGGCCATCATCTTTTTGGTGCTGTCATTGCCGTTATCAATGTAATAATTCAGCTCGTCATCCGTCATGGCGGACAGTTCGGAAAGAGTCTGATCCAGTACTGTTGCCAGCTGATCTTCCAGGCTGGCTGCTGCTTCCGTTTCACCTGTTGCTGCAGCTTCTTCCGTTGCTGCTTCAATGTCCTGAGCAGCCTCCGCCTCTTCCGACAGTTCCGCCTCGGTGGCCGTCTCCGGTTTTGCGGAATCTGCGGCGTAAGAAGGAACAGCAAACATGCCTGCCGAAAGCGAGCACGCAAGAAGAATAGCTTTAATTCTGTTTTTCATCTGCTTTTCACCTCGCTTAGACTGTTCCATGTTTCTTAACCGGGCGATCTTCTCTCTTTGTATAAAGCATCTCGAAAGCACCGATCACGTATTTTCTGGTGTCTTCCGGCTCAATAATCGTATCTACATAGCCCCTCTTCGCTGCAGACTCGACGCTGGACTGAAGAGACGCATACTCAGCTGCTTTCTCGCTGATCACGCTGCTGTCCTGGCCGGCATACATAATCTTTGCAGCCAGGTCTGCATCCATCATTCCAATGGAAGCGCCCGTCCACGCGAATGTAACATCAGCGCCTGCTGCCTTGCTGTTCATAACATTATAAGCGCTGCCGAAGGCACTTCCGATAATAACGTTTACCTTCGGAACGTTTGCATTCACAAATGCATAGATCAGCTTCGCCGCAGCACGTGCAATTCTGCTTTCAGATTCAAGGTCTGCCTTAAAGCCGGCTGCATTGGTCAGCGTCAGTACCGGAATGCCGAAAGCATCACAGAAATCAACGAATTCCTGGGCTTTTTCGCAGCCCTCCGCGGTAAGCGCGCTGTCAAAGCTTTCCGCCTTATTTCCATCCGCATCGTATACGTCCGTACGGTTGGCAACGGCGCCGACGGTAACACCATTCAGGCGAAGGAAGCCGGTAACCATTTCCTTAGCGTAATCCGGTTTCAGTTCAAAGAAATCACCTTCATCCGCGATCTGGGAAAGAAGAATAGATGTATCGCCGGCCGCATTGGCAAGATCCGCGCATACACGGTTCAGATCATCCGCGCACTCCGCTTCCGGTACGTCATCCTCATTGTTGGCCGGAAGAAGACTTACAAGTCTGCGGATATTGGCAAAGATTTCATTCTCGGTACCTGTAAAGTCAACCAGGCCTGCCTTTTCACTCTGGAATTTGGCAGAAGCTGTATCTACTTTATCCGTATGATTTCCCGACAGGGCGTTCGGGGTATTTACAAACAGTCTGGCATTTTCCCCAGCCATGAATGTGAAGTCGGTAAGTCCCGGGAACAGGGCAAGCCCGCCGCCGCAGTTTCCAAGTACGGCCGTGATCTGCGGGATAACACCGGAAGCCATGGACTGCTTTTTATGGATTTCTCCGAAAGAATTCAGAGCATCTGTTGCTTCCTGGAGGCGAAGGCCGGCACAGTCGATTAGTCCGATCACCGGTGCTCCCATCTTCATGGCCATGTCATACAGAGCCGTGATTTTTCTTGCGTGCATTTCACCGATCGTTCCTCCAAGAACGGAGGCATCCTGACTGTAAACGTATACCAGGGAATCGTTGATTGTGCCGTATCCCGTGATAACGCCATCTGAAGGAGTCTCAGTTTTAGCTAAGCCAAAATCGGTATTTCTTGCAGTAATCTGTGCACCGATTTCGACAAAACTGTTCTCATCAAGCAAAGAATTAATTCTTTTGCCTGCTAAGGTTGATGCATTACTCATTTATTCAGTCCTCCATAAAAATGATTAATTTTTACAAATTGCACCTGTTTAATAGTATCTCAAATAAACAAAAAAGGCAAGAAAATTTCATTAAATGGTCAATTCTGAATTTCTCCTGCCGTACTGTTTTCAGTGTGTTTTTCCGGATTGTTTTCTGCTTTTTCCCGGGTCTGCTCTGCAGCCTGTTCCTGTGCTTCACGCCCGGCTTCGTCCTGTGCCTGCTGCTGCATCGCCTTTTTTTCTTCCTCTCCGACCTGAGGCAGCTGCTCCAGGGAGGAAAGCTCAAAATGCCTCAGGAATTCCTCCGTCGTCCCGAAAAGGATCGGACGTCCGGGAGCATCCATACGGCCAAGCTCCCGGACAAGATTATATTCAATAAGCTTGTTAACCGCATGGTCGCTCTTTACCCCGCGGATCTTCTCTATCTGAAGTTTCGTTACCGGCTGGCGGTAGGCAATAATGGCCAGCGTTTCCATCAGTACATCCGTAAGGTTTGCCTTCTCGGGTTCCTTCACTATCCTGATCAGTGCCGGGTAGTATTCTTTTTTCGTACACAGCTGCCAGCTGCTTTCCAGCCGCAGCAGACGGATTCCGCGATCCGCCTGTTCATAGCCTTCCGCCATGGCGGTCAGAATTTTTTCTGTCTCCGAAGCGGAAATTTCCAGTGCCTTCGCTATCGATTCTGTCTTTACTGATCTCCCGGAAGCAAATAAAATTGCCTCCGCAGCTGCTTTTTTCTCGTCTTCTGTCAAATTCAGTTACTCCTATGCAACGTGCCGCCTGTTCGACATCAGGCATCCTCTGCTTCTACATAATAATCAACGGCCCGGATACCCGGATACAGCATTGTAACAACAGGAATCAGGAAAAATCTGCGGCAAACTCCTCTTCCATCTCACCGCTTTCCTCGTCCGTTCCTTTTGCACTTTCCGGTGCTTCCCCCGGTTTTTTCCCTGCATCCTCCCGGGATTCGATATATATTTCGCCGAACGGTGAATCCTGGCGGACATTAATTTTCCCCATTTTTATGAGTTCCAGCACCGTCATGAACGTAACAACCATGACCGTCCGTCCCGGACTTTCCTCCAGCAGCGCCCGGAAAGTGCATTTTTGCCGGCTGCGTATGGAACCGGCCACATGCCGCATCACGGCGCGTGTATCCACCTTCTGTTTTTTTATTTCGCCGAACCCGCTGCGGATCGGATCCACACGTTCGGACTGGCGCTTCATGACATCCGCAAACACCGCCCTCAGTGCAGCGAGGGTTACCTTATCCAGAACCTTGTCCGGATCGACCGGCGGGCGATAGGACAGCACTTCCCCCGGCATATCTTCCCCCCGAAACAGCGTGCCTTCCGCATCCGTTTCCATCTTTTTCAGGTGCGCCGACTCTTCCTTCGCCAATTTGTACTCCAGCAGCTGCTGTACCAGTTCGCTCCGCGGATCGATTTCCTCGTCATTCTCATCCTTTTCCGCCGGAAGCAGCATTCTGGATTTTATCTCAAGAAGTGTAGCTGCCATGACAAGAAAATCGCTCATGGCATCAAGATCTTCCTCCTGCATCGAGTTCATGTATTCCATGTACTGGTCCGTGATGGAGGCGATCGGGATATCGTATATGCTTACTTTGTTCTTTTCAATCAAGGCAAGCAGAAGGTCCAGCGGGCCTTCATACGCATTCAGTTTTATTGATAATTCAGTGTTTCCTTCCATGGATGCCCTTTATCTTTGTTCCTGTGTTCAGCGTCCCTTACATTTCAGATCAATTACGATAAGCTGCGCCGGATTGTTTATTCTGAGGGGGATGGTATGAGAACCAAGACCCGCGGAAACGATCATCCTGGATGTTCCCTTCTCATACATTCCCAGATCATACCCCGGGAACGGGCGCAGCGTCGCTCCGCACACTCCCCCCAGACAGGGAATACGGACAATTCCGCCGTGAAGATGGCCGGCCAGAATAAGGTCAGCTCCCCAGGCGGCATACGCTTCGAAAAAGTCCGGGTGATGCGCCAGCAGGATGGTATACTGATCCTTCTTTTTTTCGCGAAGTGCCTCCCGAAGGTCCTTTTCTTCCACCTTTGCGCGATGCATACGGCGGTAGGAAGCATACCCGGGCGCGAAGCCGCATATATCCAGGCGGACCGGAAGTGCTTCCGGCTGTTCATGGCAGCCCTTTACCGGACGCGCCCCGCAGGAGCGCATGCACTTTTCCATCCTGTCATAGGTACCGCCATAGGTGTCACGGAAGATATCCATCCGCTGCTCATGATTGCCATCCACATAATAAAACGGATAGCGTCCCGCCAGATTTCTGACCAGGCGAAGACCTTCCCTCACATGACAGCGGCCGCCCTTGGCTGTGATGAGATCACCGGCCGAAAGGACCAGATCCGGATCCTCCCTGTCAATGGCTGCGATCAGCTGCTCATTGTTCACTCCGTACGTCCTGTTATGAAGATCCGTAAGAAAGACAATGCGTACGCCTTCATTTCCGCGGCTGCCTTCACTCCAAAATGCCGGCGGCACATCGATCGTATAATGTACTGTCTGGAATTTACTCATACTCGTTTTAAATGAAAACCCCGGCCATGAATCATGACCGGGGAATTTGCAAATTAATTGTATTTACGTTTGCGCGCCGCTTCGGACTTTTTTTTGCGTCTTACACTCGGCTTTTCATAATGTTCTCTTTTGCGGATTTCCTGCTGGATGCCGGCCTTTGCGCAGCTTCTTTTGAAACGACGCAGTGCGCTGTCCAGGGACTCGCCTTCTTTAACAATCACATTTGCCATATCTCACTTCACCCTCCCTCCAGCTGTAAATTGTGCATAATACAACTGTTTGGGTATAACCTGCACTAGCTGGTATTATTACATATTTTTATCACAGAGTCAACAAAAACTTGATGTACCTGTGTCAAAAATGTCTTATTTAATCTGGCTCTCCAGAACCGCTTCCGCTTCTTTGAGAGCAGCGTCGATTCCCTCGGGATTTTTCCCGCCGGCCTGCGCCATATTCGGTCTTCCGCCTCCTCCGCCGCCGACAAGCTTTGCAATACCCCTGATGATATTGCCTGCATGAGCCCCCTTCGTAACGGCACCGTCGGTGCAGGTTGCCATCAGGCTGACCTTTCCTTCGTTTACAGAAGCGAGCACAACAACGCCTTCTCCCAGCTTCTCCTTCAGCTGATCGCCAAGGTCACGCAGTCCGTTCATGTCTACGCCTTCCAGTCTGGAGGCAATGAACTTAACTCCCTTTACTTCCTTTGTCTGATCCGAGACATTGCCAAGTGTCTCCTGCGCCATCTGGCTCCGGAGAGACTCAGCTTCACTGTTAGCCTTTTTCAGTTCCGCCTGAAGAGCCCTGATCTTTTCATCCACCAGCGCCGGGGTTGTTTTCAGTTCGGCGGCCGCCTTGTTCAGCTTGTCCTCTATATCTGCATAATAGGAAAGGACAGCATTGCCGGTCAGAGCCTCAATTCTGCGGACGCCGGCAGCAACGCCGGACTCACTCAGAATCTTAAAGTTCTTGATATCGGAAGTATTCTTTACATGAGTTCCTCCGCACAGCTCCCTGGAGAAATCCCCCATGGATACAACACGGACTTTTTCACCATACTTCTCATCAAACAAAGCCATGGCGCCTGTCTTCCTGGCATCTTCCAGGGACATAATATCGGTTCGCACCGGCAGTGCCGCATCAATCTGCTCATTAACGATGGCTTCCGCCTTTTTGAGCTCGTCCGGAGTCATCGCCTGGAAATGAGCAAAATCGAAACGAAGCCGGTCCTTGTCCACATAGGAGCCCTTCTGTTCCACGTGGCTGCCCAGCACCACCTTCAGCGCCTTCTGAAGCAGATGGGTTGCACTATGGTTCTTCTCAGTGTCCCGTCTGTCTCTTTCATTCACCTGCATCGTAACCGTATCACCGACGCGAAGCATTCCGGATACCATGCTGCCCACGTGGCCGATACGTCCGCCGCGAAGATGAATAGTTTCTTCTACCTGAAACCTGCCGTCCTGGCATTCAATGATCCCGCGATCTCCAACCTGTCCGCCCATGGTTCCGTAAAATGAAGTACGGTCTGTCACAATGGTTCCCTGCTGGCCATCGGTCAGTGCTTCCGTCAGCTCGGTTCCGGTTGTCATAACCGTAATCTTTGCCTCTTCCTTCAGCGTATTATATCCGTCAAATTCCGTTGTTATCTGGATCGGAATCTGATCATAAACGGTAGCATCTGCCCCCATATAGTTTGTCCTGGATCGTGCTCTGCGGGCGGCATCGCGCTGCCTCTTCATGCACTCTTCAAAGCCCTCTTCATCGGCGCAGCAGCCATTCTCGCACAGAATTTCTTCGGTCAGATCCAGCGGAAAACCATAGGTGTCATACAAGGTAAAGGCGTCTTCACCGGAAAGCACCGTGGTGCCCTGTTTTTCCATCTTGTCTTCCATATCGCTCAGGATGTTCATACCCTGATCGATGGTGCGGTCGAATTTATCTTCCTCCTGTTTCAGAACGTTGTAAATAAATTCGCGGCGCTCTTCCAGTTCCGGATAGGCATCCTTTGAATCGTCTGCGACAGTCCCGGACAGCTCTGCCAGGAAGCCTTTCTCAATTCCCAGCATGCGTCCGTGGCGGGCGGCACGGCGGATCAGACGGCGGAGCACGTAGCCCCGGCCCTCATTGCTGGGCATGATGCCGTCGGAAATCATAAAGGTTGCACTGCGGATATGGTCTACAATAATGCGGATGGAAATATCCTTCTGCTCATCCCTGTGATATTCCTCATGCGCCATACGGCAGACTTCATCGCGCAGCGAAACCAGTGTATCGATGTCAAAGATGCTGTCCACATCCTGGACGATTACAGCCAGCCGCTCCAGACCCATTCCGGTATCAATATTTTTCTGCTTCAGTGTTGTATAATTTCCGTTCCCGTCATTTTCAAACTGAGTGAAGACGTTGTTCCATACTTCCATGTAGCGGTCGCAATCGCAGCCCACGGTGCAGGTCGGCTTTCCGCAGCCGTACTTTTCACCGCGGTCGTAGTAAATTTCGGAGCAGGGACCGCAGGGGCCGGCGCCGTGCTCCCAGAAGTTATCTTCCTTGCCAAAGCGGAAGATGCGCTCTGCCGGAATCCCGACCTCCTTATTCCAGATATCAAAGGCTTCGTCGTCATCAAGATAAACCGACGGATACAGCCTGTCCGGATCCAGGCCTACCACTTTGGTTAAAAACTCCCAGGACCAGTTGATGGCCTCGTGTTTGAAATAATCGCCGAACGAAAAGTTGCCCAGCATTTCAAAGAAGGTGCCATGGCGCGCTGTCTTTCCTACATTCTCAAGATCGCCGGTGCGGATGCATTTCTGGCAGGTAGTCACACGGCGGCGCGGCGGTATTTCTGCGCCGGTGAAATATGGTTTCAGCGGAGCCATTCCTGCATTTATCAGCAGAAGGCTGTTGTCGTTATGCGGCACAAGTGAAAAACTCTTCATGCGAAGATGGCCTTTCGATTCGAAGAAGGAAAGATACATCTCCCTCAGCTCGTTGACACTGTATTTTTTCAACGTCTTTTCCTCCGTTCAAAACGCCCGCGCGTAACGTGCGGGCGCAGATATCTCTGGATGGTGAATCCAATTATTTATACTATCACATGTACTTATTTCAGGCAAACTTTTTTGTATTTCTTTTTGCCCTTGCGGATGACAATGCCCTTTTTCAAAGCTTCCTTATCGTAAGAAACGGAGATATCCGTAACCTTTTCACCGTCGACCGTCACACCGCCCTGCTGGATGTTTCTTCTTGCCTCGCTTCGGGTCGGCGCCAGTTCCGCTTTAACCATGGCCCCGATCAGATCCAGTTTCCCATCCTTCAGGTCATCTTCGGTCACTTCCGCGGTCGGCATCTGTTCGCTTTCAGCCGCCCCGCCGCCGAAAATCTGACGTGCGCCTGTCTGCGCCTTGTCAGCCTCATCTCTGCCGTGCACCATCCCGGTAAGCTCATGAGCAAGGATTTCCTTTGCTTCATTGATGCGGCTGGTCCCCTGCCATGCTTCCATCTCATGGATTTGTCCGATGGGCAGGAACGTCAGCATCTTCAGGCATTTCATCACATCCGCATCGTCGATGTTGCGCCAGTACTGATAAAAATCGAACGGACTTGTCTTGTCCGGATCCAGCCATACCGCTCCGCCGACTGTTTTTCCCATCTTCTGCCCCTGAGAATTCAGAAGCAGATTGATGGTCATAGCATAGGCGTCTTTATTCAGTTTTTTGCGAATCAGCTCCGTTCCGGCCAGCATATTGCTCCACTGGTCATCTCCGCCGAACTCCATCTGGCAGCCGTACTTTGTGTACAGCATATAAAAGTCATACGCCTGCATGATCATGTAGTTAAACTCGAAGAAGGAAAGTCCTCTCTCCCACCGCTGCTTGTAACACTCCGCGCGCAGCATATTATTTACGGAAAAATAAGGCCCCACCTCCCGCAGGAACTGAATATAATTCAGGTTCAGAAGCCAGTCCGCATTGTTGACCATCAATGCTTTTCCATCCGAAAAATCAATAAAGCGGCTCATCTGTCTGCGGAAGCAGGCTATGTTGTGATTGATAAATTCTTCCGTCAGCATCGGGCGCATATCCGTTTTTCCGGACGGATCGCCTACCATGCCCGTACCGCCGCCCAGAAGGGCGATCGGCTTATTGCCGGCCATCTGCATTCTCTTCATCAGGCACAGTGCCATAAAATGACCTACGTGGAGACTGTCCGCCGTCGGGTCAAATCCGATATAAAAAGTTGCCTTTCCGTTATTTACAAGGTCTCTGATCTTATCTTCATCCGTGACCTGGGCGAGCAGGCCGCGTTCTTTCAGTTCTTCGTAGCATCCCATTCTGTATTCTCCTCCACTTTGTTTCATTATGCTCCGGCATCCTCATACCGCCGTATCCTCATCCCTGAGCTCCTCCGAGCAGGCGGCTGAAACCGCCAGTTCATCGCATCGCTCATTCTGCGGATGGCCGTTGTGTCCTTTCACCCAGCGGAAGGAAACCGTGTGTCCATTCAGCGCCTCCAGGAGCTGATTCCACAGATCCTGGTTCCGAACCGGTTCCTTCCTCCCGTTCACCGTATGCTGCCAGTTATTCTTTTTCCAGTTATCGATCCAGTGCCGGTTAAACGCATCAATAAGATATTTGGAATCCGAATATACTTCTACATTGCAGGGAACTTTAAGCTGACGAAAACCGGCGATCGCAGCCATCAGCTCCATCCGGTTGTTCGTTGTTTTTCTGTATCCCCGGCTGTACTCGCGCCTATGCAGGTTCCCGTCCGAATCCGTAAACTCAAGAATAGTTCCGTAGCCTCCCGGGCCATCCGGATTCCCGCGCGCCGAGCCGTCTGTATACATCCTCACGTTCAGCAAGGCTGCCGTACGCTGTCCGTTTTCCCTCCGGACCTGATTTTCTCCTGCCGGAGTATTCTTCTTGTCCGTATTTGCGGCTGAACCCGCCTGCTGTTGGAAGGCGGCAGCGTTCTTATTCTCCGTCCGCCCGTCTGTCTGAACGCCCTTCGGCTGTAAATAAAAATCCCGTTTATATTTATTTGAATCAATATAAACGGCGATTCCCAGACATTTACAGGCGGCGTAAACATCCCGGTTTATTTCCTCATCTTCGGAAAAACAGAAGACCATATCCGCGCTGTAAAGATCATCCCGGTCATATTGTTTGCAGAAAAACTTTACATTTGAAGGCAGCGGCGCTGCGGCAGATGCATCCGTTCTTCCGTCCTTTTCCTTTGGAGGAACGATGACAATGACTTCCTCACAGTACCCTGCGATCTGCTGCGCGGCTCGTCCGGTCCGCGGCATCGGGCCGATCAGAACCAGTTTTTTCTGGGAAACGTCCAGATAGATTGGAAAAAAAGGTTTTTCAGCCATTTTGTACACCGCCTTCCTCCGCCTGTATCTTTGATCCTGCCGGCAGACGTCCTGTATCCTTCCAATGCGGACGCCCGCATACACAATATGCGGATTTGATTTTAGCATGATACGTCCGCTTTGGCAAGAATGCCAACTTTTTCTCGACTAAAGTTCATTATTCGCCTATAATAAAACGGAAAAAAGTTGAAGTTTAATTTGAAGGAGGAGCGTTTCCGCCCGCCAGGAGCAGGCAGACTCGCAGATAACTATGTCAGCTCATTTCAATAAAAAACTGCCAATTCCGGCAGAACTTAAGGTGAAATATCCCCTTCCCGACAACGTTCGGACGATCAAAAAAGAACGGGATGCTGCTATCCGGAACATCTTCACGGGAAAGGACGACCGTTTCATACTCATCGTAGGGCCATGCTCGGCAGATAATCAGGAATCAGTGCTTGATTATATTCATCGTCTTATTCCGGTCCAGGAGAGAATCGGCGACCGGATTCTGATCATCCCGCGGGTTTATACCAATAAGCCGCGCACCACCGGGATCGGTTACAAGGGAATGCTTCATCAGCCCGACCCGGAGAAAAAGCCCGATCTGCTGGCCGGAATCATTGCGATCCGTCAGCTTCATACAAGGGTTGTGGAAGAGACCGGCTTTGTCTGCGCGGATGAGATGCTTTATCCGGAAAACTTCCGTTATCTGGATGACGTCCTCTCCTACGTGGCGATCGGTGCCCGCTCTGTAGAAAATCAGCAGCACCGTCTGGTTGCCAGCGGTATGGATGTGCCGGTCGGTATGAAGAACCCGACAAGCGGAGATCTGTCTGTCATGTTTAATTCCATCCAGGCAGCACAGGCTCCTCAGAATTTTCTTTACCGCGGCTGGGACGTAACGACGGACGGCAACGACCTGGCTCATGTTATTCTTCGGGGCGGTGTCAATAAGCATGGAAACTGCCAGCCCAATTATCACTACGAGGATCTCATGCTCCTGTACGAGCTGTATGGAAAGCGTGATCTGAAAAATCCGGCTGTCGTCATCGACTGCAATCATTCCAACTCCAATAAGCAGTACAGGGAACAGATCCGGATTGCCCATGAAGTCATGCACAGCCGCAATTATAATCCGGACATCAAAAAAATGGTCAAGGGACTGATGATTGAGAGTTATATCGTAGAAGGAAATCAGAAAATCGGAGAAGGGGTACACATTTACGGAAAGTCCATCACAGATCCGTGTCTCGGATGGGAAGATACGGAGAAACTGATTTATTCCATTTATGATCTGTGTAAATAATAGAATGGGAATGAGGTGAGTATATGCAGCTTATTTATCCGGCGGTTTTTCATAAAAACAGCAGCGGAACCTACGACGGATATTTTCCTGATCTCGATCAGTGCACTGTCCACGGCGAAACCCTCGACGAGGCAACCAACGCAGCGATCCATGCAGCACTGGAGTGGGTGAATGTCGAACTGGAAGACGAGGAATTTTCCGGACTTCCTCCGGTTTCCGACAAAGAAGATATAGAACTGAAGGATGGTGAATTCATCCGAAATATCGCTTTCACTCTCCGCCTGTTTGATGGCTACGACGAGTGACGGAATGTATTATGATCCGGTTTTGTCCGGATGCCCCCGAATTTCTGATTCGGGGGCATTTTAGTAACGTGAACTAAAAAAACTCAGGACCAAGCCTTAAGCTGATCCTGAGTTCTGATAAAGAGCGCGAGACGGGATTCGGACCCGCGACCTTCGCCTTGGCAAGGCGACACTCCACCTCTGAGCCACTCGCGCATATTCATTTTTCGCATTCACAGGAGCTTTGTTTTTCTTTCGTGTCCCGCGAACAAATTATACTATACTCTCCGCTTTTCATTCTGTCAATAACTATTTTAAAAAATATTCGTTTTTTTCCGTGTCCATTGCCCTGCAGCTGACCGTGGAATAACCGGAAGCGCAGTGCGCTCCGGTTATTCTGTTCATTGTTTCTCTGACTCGCTCATTTGTTCCATGAACAAGGTAAGTTCATCTGCCTCCGTGTTTTTCTCCTGCTCCTTGTTGTACTTCTCCCACGCTTTCTTCCGGACGGCCATAACATCATCCTTAAACCTGGCCCAGGCGTCCTCATGTTCCACGAAATACTTTGGACAATCCTTACCCGTCACATCATAATGACGGATAATATGATCCTCATCAATCTGATAAAGATCGGAAAGGTAAGCCGTCAGCTTCACCAGGGATTTATATGTTTCATCCGTAAACCTGCCTGTCTCGTCCGGATGACAGTTTTCGATGGAGATGGAATAGCGGTTCGCCTGGTTGGACGCATAGGCAACCTCGTCATCCGGAACACAGTGAATGATTTCACCTTCAAGTCCAACCACATAGTTGGCACTCATCGAAGTATCCTGCAGATCCTTCAGGCTTTCAAAATAGTCATGGTTCTGCTGGGCTGTCGTCCCCGGGTTCCCAAGGTAGTGAATAACAATATAATCAAGGCTCTTTATCTTTTTTCCGGGCCGCGACCAGTCATTAATGGTCAGAAGCTGCTCCGATATCTCTGGTTTATTTACCGGCGTAAAGGGTGTACGGTCCTCCGTTTCCTCTTCATATGCGATTGTGGAAGGTTCCTCCAGAAGTGTCTGTTCCTGGTTCCGGCCGTCATTATTATTCAGAAACACAAGAATCAGTCCCAGTAAAACAATGAGCACTTCCAGAAATACAATCCAGAATATGGCATGATTTGATTTTTTCCGGTGTTTACGTGAGCCTCCTGCCATTGTAATTTTTTTCTCCTTGCAACATATTTTCTCCCGCTTTCTGCAGGCAGAAGGCGGGAGTTTCGGCTTTTATCTGAGTTTTGCCGCCCGGTTTCAGGCATCAACGCTGTAGTTCGGTGCTTCTTTCGTAATATGAATGTCATGCGGATGAGATTCACGAAGCGCCGCAGCTGTGATTTTTACAAAACGGCCTCTCTCTTTCAATTCTTCAATGGTCCTGGTTCCGCAGTAGCCCATGCCGGACCGGAGGCCGCCGATCAGCTGGAATACGGTATCTTCCACCAGCCCTTTATAAGCGACGCGGCCTTCCACGCCTTCCGGAACCAGTTTTCTGGCATTTGTCTGGAAATACCGGTCCCTGCTGCCGTTTTCCATGGCTGCCAGAGAGCCCATACCACGATACACCTTGTACTTGCGTCCCTGATAAAGTTCAAATTCTCCCGGTGCCTCGTCGCAGCCGGCAAACAGACTTCCCATCATGCAGGTATTTGCTCCTGCTGCAATTGCTTTGGTGATATCGCCGGAGAACTTGATACCTCCGTCGGCAATGATCGGAACACCGTATTCCTTTGCCGCCTCATAGCAGTTCATGACCGCTGTAATCTGCGGAACACCGATACCGGCTACGACGCGGGTCGTACAGATGGAACCGGGGCCGATCCCGACCTTAACGGCATCAACACCGGCTTCTATAAGAGCTTTTGCCGCCTCGCCCGTGGCTACGTTTCCGGCAATGATCTGAAGAGCCGGGAAAGCATCCCGAAGCATTTTCACGCAATTGATTACATTCTTTGAATGACCGTGTGCAGAATCAAGCACAACAACATCTACGTGCGCAGCCTGCAGCGCTTCTGCTCTATCCAGCACGTTCGCCGTAATACCAAGAGCAGCTCCGCAGAGCAGACGGCCCTGATCATCATGGGCACCATTCGGATACTTGATGGCTTTTTCAATATCTTTAATTGTTACAAGTCCCTTCAGGCGGAAGTGTTCATCAACGATCGGAAGCTTTTCTACCTTGGCCTTGCTCAGAATTCTTTTCGCCTCTTCCAGCGTTGTTCCCTCCGGAGCGGTAACCAGATGCTCACTGGTCATACATTCACGGATCGGACGGCTGAAATCGTCCTGGAACAAAAGATCACGGTTGGTAATGATACCGACCAGTTTCCCATTGTTTTCTGTTATGGGAACGCCGGAAATCCGGTACTTGCTCATCAAAGCATCTGCTTCCCCCAGGGTATTGTCCGGTCCCAGATAAAACGGATCCGTGATGACACCGTTTTCAGATCTCTTAACCTTATCAACTTCATCCGCCTGTGCTTCAATTGACATGTTCTTATGGATGATGCCTATGCCGCCCTGACGGGCCATGGCAATCGCCATCCGGTGCTCTGTCACGGTATCCATACCGGCACTCATCAGCGGTATATTCAGCTTAATCTGTTTTGTCAGCATCGTACTGACATCGACATCATTCGGAATAACTTCCGAGTAGGCAGGTACAAGAAGAACGTCATCAAAAGTAATGCCTTCACCGATGATTTTTCCCATTTGGACATTTCCTCCAGATTTTCCAGGATCAGTAAGATATGTTGTTTGAAAGATACTTCTTTTTATTGTGTTCCAGATTACCAAACGAGTATTCTGATGTCAATCCAAATTCCTTCCCAGGCGTTTTTTTCCATACTCAATCCGGTTTGTACCGCCTGTCCCTGATTACCTTCCCCGGCGCTCTGTGCCAGAGATCATCCATAATTTCTCTGTCATCCATTTCCAGCATAATTGCCTTCTTCCCGGAATCGCCGTTATTATAAATAAGAGTCCATCCCGGGCCCCTGCCGGATCCTGATGTGTAATCCATCACCCTGGCATCGTGAAGGGGCCCCTTCAGCTCATCCGAACCGGTTCTGGCCGCAATAATCATCTGATTTAGAGACAGATCCTCACATTTTTTGCGTCGCTCCTTATTCATGATCCTGGCAATTTCAAAATCGCCGTTTACATAAATGTACTCATACTCAACCTTCATATTCTGGAAAAGATAGACGGTCACAAAAATCATAATCAGGAAACCGACGAGCATAAACGGAACCAGAAAAATTCCCATGCATGCCAGCAGTATATCCGCGAGAACCAGGAGAATTTTCTTTACGGTATCAGAACCTCTCGGATCACGTGAAATCAGAATTTCCTTGTAGCAGTCACCCATACTATTATCCTTCTTTCAGATGAATTCTGAAAATAAGTTTAACACAAAAAGGGGCAATCGTAAATGTACGATTGCCCCTTTATCCGCGCTTCGTTCCATAAAAATCGCAGGGTCCCCCGCGGGTTTTACCCGCGGTACCCTGCGTTTGCTGCCCGCGCCTATTTTCTACGGGCGGCCTCACTCGCGAACTTTCTGTTCGCTCGTGACGCGCTGTCGCGCTTCGTTCCATAAAAATCGCAGGGTCCCCGCGGGTTTTGCCCGCGGTACCCTGCGTTTGCTGCCCGCGCCTGTTTTCTACGGGCGGCCTCACTCGCGAACTTTCTGTTCGCTCGTGACGCGCTGTCGCGCTTCGTTCCATAAAAACCGCAGGGTCCCCCGCGGGTTTTGCCCGCGGTACCCTGCGTTTGCTGCCCGCGCCTGTTTTCTACGGGCGGCCTCACTCGCGAACTTTCTGTTCGCTCGTGACGCGCTGTCGCGCTTCGTTCCATAAAAACCGCAGGGTCCCCCGCGGGTTTTGCCCGCGGTACCCTGCGGTTTATGGAACGGCCGCTCGTAGTTTACGCGATCAATAGTCCATTCCGGGCTGCTGTGCCGGTGCTGCCGGTGCCGGTTCCTTGATGGTTCCGACTACGGATTCGGTTGTAAGCAGGATAGCTGCTACAGAAGTAGCGTTCTGCAGAGCGGATCTTGTTACCTTAACCGGATCGATAATGCCGGTTTCAACCATGTTTACATATTTCTCATTATATGCATCAAATCCGGTGCCGTCTTCAGCTTCTTTTACTCTGTTGACGATAACCGGGCCTTCCAGTCCTGCATTCTCAGCGATTCTGTACAGCGGTGCTTCCATAGCCTTCAGAACGATCTGAGCGCCTGTCTTTTCATCACCCTCAAGGTTTCCGAGCTCGTCCGCTACCTTCTTTGCAGCATGAATATATGCGCTGCCGCCGCCTTCGATGATGCCTTCCTCAACGGCTGCGCGTGTTGCGTTCAGAGCATCCTCCATACGGAGCTTTGCATCCTTCATCTCGGTTTCCGTTGCTGCTCCGACACGGATAACAGCTACGCCGCCGGCCAGTTTTGCAAGTCTTTCCTGCAATTTTTCCTTATCGAAGCTGGACTTGGTCTCCTCGATCTGATTCTTGATCTGGTTAACACGGGCTTTAATGGCATCCTTGTCGCCTTCGCCGTCAACAATGATGGTGTTCTCCTTGGTGATCTTTACGGATTTGGCACGTCCCAGCATATCCATCGTAGCATCCTTCAGTTCAATGCCGAGATCGCTGGAAATTACCTGACCGCCTGTCAGAATTGCAATATCCTGCAGCATATCTTTTCTTCTGTCGCCATACCCCGGTGCCTTAACGCCGACAACCTGGAAAGTACCGCGCAGCTTATTAACAATCAGCGTGGTCAGTGCCTCTCCTTCGATATCTTCGGCGATGATCAGAAGCTTGCCGCCGTTCTGTACGATCTGCTCCAGCAGCGGAAGGATATCCTGGATATTGCTGATTTTCTTATCGGTGATCAGGATATACGGCTCATCCAGAGCTGCTTCCATCTTATCGGTATCCGTTACCATGTAGGATGAAATATAGCCGCGGTCAAACTGCATACCTTCCACCAGGTCAAGCTCGGTCTGCATCGTCTTGGATTCCTCGATCGTGATAACGCCGTCTCGGGAAACCTTTTCCATGGCATCTGCAATCATATTGCCGACTTCTTCATTTCCGGAAGAAACAGCGGCAACTCTGGCAATCTGTGTCTTGCTGCCAACTTTTTCGCTCATGCCCTTAATCTCATCAACGATGGCATCGGTAGCCTTCTGCATACCCTTGCGGAGTACAACCGGGTTCGCGCCTGCAGCCAGGTTCTTCATTCCTTCATGGATCATTGCCTGCGCCAGAACCGTAGCGGTTGTGGTGCCATCACCGGCAACATCGTTTGTCTTGGACGCAACCTCGCGGATCAGCTGCGCGCCCATGTTTTCAAAAGCATCCGGAAGTTCGATTTCCTTGGCAATGGTAACACCGTCATTTGTAATCAGCGGTGCGCCATACTGTTTGTCAAGAACTACATTTCTTCCCTTCGGTCCAAGTGTTACACGAACTGTGTCCGCAAGTTTATCAACACCGGCCTGCAGTGCTACTCTTGCTTCTTCTCCGGTCTTTATTTCCTTAGCCATAATGTTTAATCCTCCGATTATTCAAATTTATATTATAATGTAAAAGTCAGAAATCAATCTTCAACAACTGCGAGGATATCGCTCTGCTTTACAATGGTATATTCAACATCGTCCAGCTTGACTTCGTTTCCCGCATACTTGGAATAAATAACCGTCTGTCCAACCTTGACATTCATCTTAACTTCTTTTCCGTCAACCATTCCGCCAGGACCTACGGCAATAACCTCTGCCTCCTGCGGCTTTTCCTGAGCCTTGCTTGTAAGAATAATGCCGGAAGCTGTTTTCTCCTCTGCTTCATGCTGTTTTAATACGACTCTGTCACCTAACGGTACTAACTTCATAATCTATTCCTCCTTGTGTGACGCTTTCATTTCTTTTTCATCTGCTAGCACTCATATTTATCGAGTGCTATCAACGATGCTATAATAGAACGGAAAGTATAAATATTCAAGTCTTTGAATTTGAGTATATTTATATATTCTGGCTGTTATCTCTCGTTTTCTTTGTTTTTCTTAAAATAGCTCATGTTTTGATCTTTTGCTCTTTTTTTATTTTTTCCAGTTCTTCAAAAACATCCTCATTCAGAACCTTGATATATGTCCCCTTCATGCCGCTGGAACGTGACTCAATCACACCCGCACTTTCAAACTTGCGGATGGCATTTACAATCACAGAGCGCGTAATTCCGATTTTATCAGCAATCTTGCTGGCTACAAGCACACCCTCCATGCCGTGAAGTTCATCAAAAATATGAATAATTGCTTCCAGCTCGGAATAAGACAGCGTATGGATCGCCGATTTCACAATCTGACGTTTCCGGTTTTCCTCCTCATTTTCCTCATTTACAGAACGCATCATTTCCAGACCGACGACGGTTGTCCCGTACTCGCTGAGAATGATATCCTCAATATCATACTGCCGGTTTTTCCGGTACATGAACACTGTTCCCAGACGCTCTCCTGCAATTTCAATCGGATTAATGATTCCCTCATACTCTGGAATGTTTTTCCCTTCAAACCCGAGTGTTTCAAGATTCACGTTTTCCTTTGTTGAAAGAATATCCAGAAATCTTTCGTTCAGCAGCGAATCGATGAACCCGCCCACTTCGTTGACAATCAGCTGGTCCAGTTCCTCAACATTCCCGCTATTGCTGATTCCCAGAACCTTTCCTTTTCTGCTGATAACCAGAACATTCGAATCTAAAATATCCGTCATGACCGCACAGATATCATTGAATACTACTTTTCCTGAATTATTGTTATGCAGAAGCTGATTGATTTTTCTGGTCTTATCTAACAGCTGAATACTGCTCATTACACATATCCTCCGGTGTACAAATAATATAAACCTGGCGGCAGAATGCTGCACGCAGGCTTTCCGCCTTAAAAGACCGCAGGAGAAACCTGCGGTCTTCAAACATCGTAATGAATTTATCATACAATTACAAATAAATCAACCATCCGGAGGCGGATTTTCAGTCATAATTCTCTTCCGGCTCTTTTTTTTCGGAATTTTCCGGCTGGTCCTGCCTGTTTAATATATAACCGCAGTTCCCGGAGGCACATACAAGCTTATTCCCTTTCTCTACCATGCAGCCTCCGCACTTCGGACAGCGCACTTCCGACGGTTTTTGCCATGACATGAAATCGCATTCCGGATTCTCGCATCCGTAAAAACGTCTGCCCTTTTTTGTCCGGCGGATAATAATTTCATGCCCGCATTTCGGACATTTTACTCCTGCCTTTTCCAGATAAGGCTTTGTATTTTTACATTCCGGGAATCCCGGGCAGGCCAGGAACTTGCCGTGAGGGCCATATTTTACAACCATGTTGCGGCCGCACAAATCACATTTGACATCCGTAACCTCATCTGCAATCGTCACTTTTTCCAGTTTCTTTTCAGCTTCTGCAACCGCCTTGTCCAGGTCCGGATAGATGTTGCGGACAATTTCTTTCCAGTCCATCCGGCCGTCGCCGACATAATCCAGCAGCTGTTCCAGATTTGCTGTAAAATTCACATCGATGACCTGAGGAAATGCTTCTTTCATCATATTGTTGACGGCTTCCCCGAGTTCTGTCAGATACAGATTCCGCTGTTCCTTGATGATGTACCGGCGGTAGAGAAGCGTCGTGATGGTGGGGGCATAGGTGCTGGGGCGGCCGATGCCCAGCTCTTCCAGCGTTTTTACCAGCGACGCTTCTGTATAGTGGGCCGGCGGCTGTGTGAAATGCTGTTCCGGATTGAATTTCTGCAGTGTCAGTTCACTGTCTTCAGACAGATTTCCGGACAGTACATTACTTTCCTTATTCTCATCGCTTTCCGTGTAAACAACCTGATATCCTTCAAACAGGATGCGGGAAGCAGACACTTTGAAAACATACCTTCCCGCCCCGATGGAAACGGAGGTTGTTTCGTAACGGGCTCCCTCCATACGGCTTGCCGCGAACCGCCGCCAGATCAGCTGATACAGGCGGAACTGATCACGGGACATCTGATCCTTTATATTCATCGGTTCACGGGTGATGTCCGAAGGCCGGATTGCTTCATGCGCGTCCTGGATATTCTGACCGGTTTTTACCCTGGCCGCTGTACCGGTGACATATCTGTCTCCCCATGTTTTGCGGATATATTCCTTTGCCGCGGCATCTGCCTCGTCGGAGATACGTGTGGAATCGGTACGCAGATAGGTAATGAGACCGACGGTACCCTCCCCCTTCAGCTCAATGCCTTCATAAAGCTGCTGCGCTACGCGCATGGTTTTCTGCGTCGAAAAATTCAGCACCCTGGAGGCTTCCTGCTGCAGGGTACTGGTGGTAAACGGAAGCGGTGCCTTCCTGACACGCTCGGATTTTTTCACACCGCGCACTTCGAACCTTTCGCTCTCAAGTTCGCTCATGATCCGGTCCGCTTCCTGTTTTGACCTGATCTGTAATTTTTTATCTGTCCCGTAAAACGAAGCCGTAACAGGTTTTTTCTCCCCTTTTACGCCCAGAACAGCTTCCAGCGTCCAGTATTCCTCCGGTATAAAATCATTGATCTGTTTTTCTCTGTCGGCGATAATGCGCAGCGCCGCCGACTGAACACGGCCGGCACTAAGGCCGCGCTTTATCTTTGCCCACAGCAGCGGGCTTATTTTATACCCCACCATCCTGTCCAGAATGCGGCGTGCCTGCTGGGCATCCACCATGTTCATGTCGATCTGGCGCGGATGCCTGATTGCCTCTTTTACAGCGTTTTTCGTAATTTCATTAAATGTAATGCGATAAACCTGCTTGTCCTTCTGCTCACTGAGCTTCAGAGCCTGCTGAAGATGCCAGGCGATCGCTTCTCCTTCGCGGTCCGGGTCGGTCGCGAGATAAATTTTATCTGCCTTCTTCACCGCCTTGCGAAGGGCCGCCAGCACATCTCCCTTTCCGCGGATGGTTATATATTTAGGCTCAAAATCATGTTCGGGGTCAAATCCCATCTGACTTTTAGGAAGATCACGAACATGTCCGCCTGAAGCCATTACTTCATATCTGCTCCCCAGAAACTTTTTGATGGCCTTCACCTTCGTGGGAGATTCCACGATCACAAGATTATTTGCCATGTAACTTTACACCTCACTGTTTTCTGGCATATGCGTTTCTGCTGATTTCAGTGACAAGTCCCCGCATTTCCAGCTGCAAAAGTGCCTCGGAAAGCGGTCCCGGCGCCATGCCGGTCTGCTGAAGCAGAACATCTGTGCTTTTTGCGCTGAAATCCAAGTTACTATACACCAATTTTTCAGAGGGTGCAAGTATCACTTGCTGTTCATGGAATCCCGGACCGATGGGAAATACCTCCGTCAGAGATCTCACAAGTTCTTCGGTGCTCTCCACAATATAGGCTCCGTCTGCAATCAGATGGTTGCATCCCCGGCTGAGCGGATCATCTGTCCGGCCGGGAACCGCGTAAACGTCCTTCCCCTGACTGAGCGCACAATTTGCCGTGATCAGGGAGCCGCTCCGGTCCCGGGCTTCCACAACAATCAGTTTATCCGCCAGAGCGCTGATAATCCGGTTCCGCATAGGAAAATGAATACGCAGCGGCGCAGATCCGGGAGGAAACTCGGAAATGATTCCGCCGTGTTCCACAAGATTATCATACAGCCTCCGGTTGGATGCCGGATAACAGATATCCGCGCCGCACCCGGTTACCGCAAAGCTCATTTTTTCAAACCGAACCGCCTCTTCCTGAGCGGTTCCGTCGACGCCCCGCGCCATGCCGCTGATCACCTGAATCCCGGACGCAGCCAGACTCCGGCCTGTCTGCCGTGCCATAGCATACCCGTAGCTGCTGCACGAACGCGCGCCGACGACGGCAACCGAGGGACGCAGCGGATCCGGCAATGCGCCCCGCACAAATATTCCAAGCGGAGCGTCTTCGACCCAGCGCAGTTTTTGGGGAAAGCACGGCGATTTTCTGGAAATAAACCGGATCCCGTTCCTTGAAAGTTTCCTTTGCTGTTCTTTGATAAATGCCCCTGTTCTGGAAGCAAGCAGCCGGGGCACCCAGGCAAGGCGCAATTTTTTCCATGGCTCGTACTCCTTCTCATCCACGTGAAAAGCCTTTTCCGCGCTTCCAAAATAGTCGATAACCGCCCCCTGTGAATGGCTGTAAAATCCATCAATCGAACAAAGCCAGAGCAGATATTCCTCCTCCTCCACAATTACCTCCGTTTATACTGTTTATTCTCTTTAAGCCCGGTCCGGTTTTATACGCACCCGCAGAAGCGGATGCCGTCCGTGTCCGTCATCCTCCCCCCAGCCAGTATTCCTTTTCCAAAGAGCGATAAAGTACTGCCTCCGAAAGATGTTCCAGCCGTATGTCCTCACTTCCGGCAAGATCTGCAATCGTACGCGCCACCTTAATAATTCTGGTATACGATCGCCCGGTCAGTCCTTTCAGTTCAAAAATCCCTCTCATGTAATCCCTCTCCTCTTTCCCCAGCGGACAGTACTTTTCCAGTCCGCTGCCGGTAAGAGCGCTGTTATAATTCCATGGCTCATCTTCATACCGCTGTGCCTGGATTTCTCTGACTTTTTCCACCCGCTTTCGAATATCCGCCGAGCATTCTCCCTCCGTGCCTCCGGCTATGTCACTGTACTTTACTTCTTCCGCGCGTACGCAGATATCAATTCTGTCCAGCAGCGGCTGGCTGATCCTGGAAAGATAGTTTCTAACCTGCACCGGTGTGCAGCGGCATTTTCTCCGGTCCGGAAAATATCCGCACTTACATGGATTCATGGACGCCACCAGCATAAAATCGGCCGGAAAGGTCACCGTGCCAAAATTGCGGCTGATACTGATCCGCCCGTCTTCCATCGGGCCCCGCAGAATTTCCAGGACCTGCGGATTAAATTCCGGAAGCTCATCCAGATATAAAACGCCCAGATGAGCAAGACTTACCTCTCCGGGTCTGGGTATCTTCCCGCCTCCGGACAGAGCTGCCGATGTGGCCGTGTGATGCGGACTTCGAAACGGCCGTACGGTCATCAGTCCTTCCTCCGGGGGCAGCATACCCGCCGCACTGTGAATTCTGGAAACCTCCAGAATTTCCTCCGGGGTCATCTCCGGCAGGATCGACGGTATTCGCTGAGCCGTCATCGTTTTCCCGGACCCCGGCGGGCCTATGAGAAGCAGATTATGAAGTCCTGCCACGGCAACCTCCGCCGCTCTTCGTACAGTCCTCTGCCCTTTCAGATCCTTAAAGTCGCTCTGACAGCCGATAAGCTGGTGTTTGTGCATTTCTTCTATATTAATAGCCTTCTGTGCCAGTTCCTTACGGCCTGCCAGATACAGAAGTACATCGTGCAGACTTTCTGCGCCGAGTACCCGGATCCCGCAGACGGCTGATCCTTCCGCCAGATTTTTCATTGGTACAATGCATGTCTGGCACCCGCCAAGCCGCGCGCATTCCGTCATCTGGAGGATACCCCGGACCGGAGCCAGCTGCCCGTTCAGTCCCAGCTCACCTGCAAACATTACCTTCTCCAGTCTGCCGGGATTGACCATTCCCATGGATGCCATCATGCCAATAGCAATGGGCAGATCAAAACCGGTACCTTCCTTATGAAAATCCGCAGGAGATAAATTGATGGTAATCCGCTTCACCGGAAAACGAATCCCCTCATTATGGATCGCGGTACGGACCCGGTCACGCGCCTCCCGCACATTCGCAGACAGATCCCCCACCATGTTGATGACCGGAAGCCCGTCACTGACATCCACCTCCACCGATACCGGTTTTGCCTCAATCCCGCACAAAGCCGCTGAACAAACTCTGCTGAACATAATCGCCTTTCCCTGAAATCGGATGAAAATTACAGCTTCTGCGCCTGTGAAAACAAAATGAAAATCAAAAAAATCGAAGGGCTTAAAATAGGAAAAAAGAATAAATAAAAATTGAAAGGCTTGAAATGAAAAAATCAAAGTTGGAAATAAAATTGTTTTTTAATGTTTATATATTATCACATTTTATTACTATGTTCAAGTACTCTTCCTTACATATAAACAAGGACATAAAACAGGCCGGCTTGCGGCCGGCCTGTTTTATGTCTCATGACGGTGACATCATCTCATTAAAATGTAAGTAAACGATACGCCCGGGTATGGAACTCCCGCAGGTACAAAGCGTATAGTTTTCTGTCTGTTGCTGCCAGAAAATCACCCGGGTGTTACCGATCGTCACCCTGTCTGGCTGCGCCGGGTCCGTTTTTTTCTTCCCCAGTACGCAGAAGGAAGCGGGACTGCGTCGCAGTCCCTCCCCCGTATATTTCAGATAGCTTTCCTTACGGCTCCAGATAATCTGAAGCCAGCTTTCCTTCGGTTCGCCGGAAAGCTTCAAAAGAAACTCATTTTCCGGGCCGGCGCACATTCTCCGGGCCAGAGATTCTTTCCATGGGAAACGGCGCTCCATGTCCACACCGTTATTATCTCTGTCCGTTGCAACTGCCACAGCTTTCTTACAGTGGCTGATACTGAAAAAGGATTCGGATCCAGGAGCACTGCCGGAAAAAAGTGAAGGAAGCGGTTTCCCTGACGCAGCCTTACGCAGAATAAAATCCGGTCCGTAGATAGCGCGCAGCATCCGTATAGCGCATTCATGTTCCAGCCGGTAATCCGCTTTCAAATCCGGTGGAAACTCACAGATGTAAACCGTCATGATTCCTTCGGTTTCTCCGGCATCCGCAGAATGTCGTAGCGGTCCGGCTTTTCCGACAGCCGGAGAAAAAGCTTCTGCAGGGGATGCGGTGCGCTGGTCATCGGGTTTCCTTCTTCATCCATCATACCCAGCACCCTCGACGGAACATTCCGCCCGTCCGGTTTCATAATCTCAATCACGTCTCCGACACAGAACTTGTTCTTCTGCTCAATGGTGCAAAGTTCCTCCCCCTCCGGGGTCTTTTGAAGATCCGCAATTCCAAGATAAACGGCATTGCGCCCGTAGGTGTTGCTATCGTATATCTGAGCGTCCGACCCCGGTTTTCCGTAGAAAAATCCGGTTGTAAACGGTCGGAATGTACAATCCGCAATCTGTTCCCTGTACCAGGCCATGTTCTGCTTATATTTTTCTGCAGACTGCGCGTAATCATCGAGCGCGTGGCGGTAGGTTCTGGCAACGGTAGCCACGTAAAGCGCATTCTTCATCCTGCCTTCCACCTTCAGGCTGTCAACACCGGCATCCAGCAGATCCGGAATATGTTCGATCATGCAAAGGTCCTTCGAATTGAAAATGAAGGTGCCTCGCTCGTTTTCATAAACCGGCATATACTGCCCCGGTCTGGTCTCCTCCATCAGCGAATACTGCCAGCGGCACGGGTGCGTACATTCTCCGCGGTTTGCGTCCCTTCCGGCAAGGAAATTGCTCAGCAGGCAGCGCCCCGAGTAAGAAATGCACATGGCTCCATGCACAAAGGCTTCGATTTCCATATCGTCCGGAATATGCTCCCGGATTTCCCGGATTTCTTTCAGTGAAAGCTCCCGTCCGCAGACCACGCGCTTTGCCCCCAGATCATGCCAGAACAGGAAAGTTCCGAAGTTTACATTATTCGCCTGTGTGCTGATATGCCGGTCGATTTCCGGACACACCTTCATGGCAATGCGGTAAATGCCCGGATCGGAAATCAGCAGCCCGTCCGGTTTCAATTCCTTCAGTGTCTCAAAATATTTTTCAGCCTCATCAAGATCCGCATTATGCGCCAGAATATTGGCTGTTACGTACACTTTTGCCCCGTATTCATGAGCGAAGCGGATGCCTTCCCGCATATCCTCCACGGAAAAATTCCGCGCCTTTGCACGCAGTGAAAATGCCTCTCCGCCGATGTAAACAGCATCCGCTCCAAAAATGACGGCTGTCTTCAATACTTCCAGACTCCCCGCCGGAATCAGCAATTCTGTCTTTCTCATTCTTTTATTATTCATCCCTTATCTGTCCATATATTCCGGCGAAGCCGGCACCTGTCTTCCCTGCTCCGGATTTGTGTCTTCTTCTGCTTCTGCCGTCCGGATGCCGCGGCCGGCGGCTTTTACAGACACCGCCGCACCGTCCCCGACCGGAAGTACGCTGGTAATCAGATCCGGATGATGTTTCAGCGTATAAAGGTAATCGCGCATACGCTTATAGATGGTCCGGTTCCGGCGCTCGACGGCATAATGTGATTCCAGAATATCTCCCTCCTGCAGGACATTATCCGAAATCAGGACTCCGCCCTCCGGAAGCAGCCGGAGAATATCCGGCAGGAAATGAATATACTGCCCCTTGGCTGCATCCATGAAAACAAAATCATAGGTGCCCCCAAGCTGCTTCAGAATTTCCTCCGCATCCCCTTCCAGCAGCGTAATACGTTCCCCGCCGGGACAGGAAGCAAAGTTTTTTCTCGCCTCGGCAATCCGCTTATCATATTTTTCTATGGTTGTAATCCGGCATTGCGCGGGAGTATAGCTTGCCATAAGCAAAGCAGAAAAGCCCGTCGCCGTCCCTACTTCCAGGATGCGGCCGGGCTTTTTCAGTTCCAGAAATACCTGAAGGAAGCTCTGCATATCCTGCCGGATAATCGGGACCTTGTCCCTCCTGGCTTCCTTTTCTATTTTATTCAGGTACGGCGCGTTGGGGCTGTCCAGCGAATGCAGAAAAACCTTCAGACGTTCTTCTTCCATCATTTCCCTGCCATCATTCACTTACCTTAATTGCATCTTCCAGATTATCCAGCTGCAGATCCGAAATCGCCAGTATCCGCAGACAAATTTTCTGCAGCATGCGGCAGTAAGACAGCTCCGCATCCAGATATTCGGCCGCGTCCCTGTTCATATGAACCTTCTGATGTTCATTGAACAGGTTCTGCATTACCTCCAGCTCATTCTGATAATTCGTTGTGTTCTGGCTCAGATAGGAATCCCTTCTGAAATTATCGATCTGGTTTCGCAGCTCCTCATTTCCATCAATGCGCTTTTTTGCCTCTTCCAGCCGCTGCCGCTCCGGGCTTTTCTCAATAGAGCGGGCAAGCTCTTCTGCGCATTTTTCGACTTCTGTCATTATTATTCATCCACTTCCATAATGATCGGCAAAATCATCGGGCTCCTTCTGGTTCTCTTCCAGAGGAATTCGCTCAGATTATCGCGAACATTATTCTTGATTTTGTTCCAGTCCGTGATGTTCCGGCCGATACAGTCATCCAGTGATTCACGAACAACGTCCCGGGCTTCATCAATCAGATCCTCCGATTCCTTCATGTAGACGAAACCGCGGGAGACAATATCCGGCCCTGCAAGAACTTCGTTGGAATATCTTCCCATCGTGATCACCACAATCAGGATACCGTGCTCCGCCAGATGCTGACGGTCGCGAAGGACGATGTTGCCCACATCGCCGACTCCCAGTCCATCCACCAGAATGCCGCCGGTCTGCGCATGTCCGATCACCTGTGCCGAATCCTCATTCAATTCCAGGATATCGCCGCTGGTCAGGATGAAAATGTTCTTCTTGTCGTAGCCCAGATTCTCAGCCAGTCTTGCCTGTGCAATCAGATGACGGTACTCGCCGTGAACCGGAATGGCATATTTCGGGTGAACCAGTGTATAGATCAGCTTGATTTCTTCCTGGCAGGCATGCCCGGACACATGGACATCCTGAAAGATCACCTCGGCTCCCTTCTTGGACAGTTCGTTGATAACTTTGGAAACTGCCTTCTCGTTACCCGGGATCGGATGTGAACTGAAGATAACAATGTCGTTCGGCTTGATCACAACCTTCTTGTGCATGTTCGCCGCCATGCGGGACAGTGCTGCCATCGATTCTCCCTGGCTTCCCGTCGTAACGAGTACCAGCTTGTTGTCCGGATAATTATTCATCTCCTCGATGCTGATGAGCGTATTGTCCGGCAGCTGCAGATACCCCAGCGAAACGGCCGTGGAAATTACCGTCACCATGCTGCGCCCCTCAACGACAACCTTGCGGCCGTATTTGCAGGCGGTATTTATGATCTGCTGCACACGGTCAACATTGGATGCAAAAGTAGCAATGATGATCCGGTTATTAATATGCTCCGCAAATATATTTTCAAAGGTGCGGCCAACCGTACGCTCCGAAGCGGTAAATCCCGGCCGTTCTGCGTTTGTAGAATCACACATGAGGGCCAGTACACCCTTCCGACCGATCTCCGCAAAGCGCTGCAGGTCGATGGCATCTCCGAAAACCGGTGTGTAGTCTACCTTAAAGTCCCCGGTATGGACAATTGTCCCGGCAGGCGAATAGATCGCCAGCGCCACGGCATCCTGAATACTGTGATTAGTCTTGATAAACTCAACCCTGAAATCTCCAAGTGTAATGGTCTGTCCCGGCCGGATCACCTTTCTGCGCGTTGTTTTCAGGAGTCCCCGTTCCTCCAGCTTATGCTCGATCAGACCCATGGTCAGTTTCGTGGCATACAGCGGAACATTGACTTTCTGAACAATGTACGGTACGGCGCCGATATGATCTTCATGGCCGTGGGTGAATACAAACCCCTTTACCTTATCAATATTTTCCTCAAGATACGAAACATCCGGAATGACAAGATCCACACCCAGCATGTCATCCTCCGGAAAAGCAAGACCGCAGTCAACAACAACAATGCTGTCACCAAACTCAAATGCCGTTATGTTCATTCCGATCTGCTCAAGACCGCCCAGCGGTATAATCCGAAGCTTCGGTTTCTGAGCGTCTTTTGTTTTATTCGTCTGGCTCAAACTTTACCTCCCTTACTGTATTTGTGCCGGCACTTTCCTGTCCCGGTTCGATTCCTATAAAAACGAGAGAAAACGTGACTCCGGTTTTCTCTCGCTGCCGCGGTCCTTTTTCAGGCACCTGTCGCGCTGTACCTGCTTCCTGCCCGCGAAAATAAGATTTCAGCCCTGCAGACTGAAATCTGAATGTTCATTGATCAATGTCTTTCTTCCGGTATTTCCCCAGGCACGGAATCAGACGGTGTGACTTTCCGGATGATCTTCCTCACAGCCGGCTGCAGCCTGTTTTCGTTCAAATGCCTGCCGGTCCAGATAGCCCTGCAGAATATAGACAGCTGCAATACTGTCAATATGCTCTTTCCTGTTTTCCCTGCGAACGCCTGCTTCTTCCATGGTTCTGTCGGCAGCCTGTGTCGTCAGACGCTCATCCTGAAAAGAAACCTTCAGACCGGTCCTTCGCTCCAGCTCCTGTCCGAAGGCGATCGACTTTTCAGAGCGCTCCCCCAGACTTGCATCCATGTTTTTAGGGAGGCCGACAACAAATTCGCTTACCTGATATTCCCGGGCAAGTTCCTCTATTCTCGCCAGTGTACGGCGAAGTTTGTTTTCCCGCTCGCGGAAGATAGTTTCCACACTCAGCGCAATGGCATTATCCGGGCTGCTTACGGCAACGCCAACCGTTTTAGCCCCGTAATCCAGGCCCATTACTCTCCCCATGTCAGTGCTTCTCCCAGGACCGGTTCCGGATATACTCTGTCAGAAGTTCCTCGACAATCTCATCCCGCTCCACCTTCATGATGAGACTCCTGGCATTTTTATAGCTGGTAATATAGGTCGGATCTCCGGACATAATGTAACCGACGATCTGGCTGACCGGATTATATCCTTTTTCCGCCATCGCGTTATATACAACTTCCATCACATACTTTACGCGCGATTCGCCTTCCGAATTTGACTTAAAAAACTGAGTACTGCTGATATCTGCCATATGATCACGTCCCTATACTGATTCTGTGCCATTCAGGCGGGAAACGGCTCTGTTCCTCACGCCCGCCGAACCCGCTCGGATAAAAGATATAAATATCTTAATATAAATACTTCAAAGAATCAATGACTTTCAAAATTCTGAAGCTCCATAAATCCAGGCAGAGATTCTTTCACCCGAAGAATTCCGCTTACGGTTTTTCCGCGCAGGCTGTCTCCTTCCGGCGCATAAACGGCCGTCCGGATGTATTCCTTTGTGTAGCCGGTATAATAACGCCTCCCATTCACTGTCTCCGGCTCCTCGAACAATACCTCCCGGAGACATCCGTCCCGCCGGCTTTCAAAGGCTGCCTTATTTTCCTGCCCCAGGCGGATCAGCACATCACTGCGCTGTGCTTTTACACTCTCCGGAATCTGACCGGCCATATCGGCGGCAAGGGTCCCCTTTCTCATGGAATAGCGGAAAATATGTGTCTCGTAAAATTTAATACGCTTCAGAAAATCTACCGTATCCAGAAATTCTTCCTCCGTTTCCTGCGGAAAACCGACAATCACATCGGTCGTCAGCGCAGGATCATCAAAGCAGCTTCGCAGCAGATCGCATTTTTCCGCGTACTCCTCCGCTGTATATTTCCGGTTCATTCTTCTGAGCACCGAATCCGCCCCGCTCTGCAGAGAAAGATGAAAATGCGGACAGATCTGCGGTACCGCGTGTATTCTCCTGGCAAACTCTTCCGTAATAATTCTGGGCTCCAGGGATCCGAGACGAATGCGTTCCACCCCCGGTATTCCCGAACACTGTTCAATCAGCTCAATGAGACTGCTTTCCGTATCCGTCCCGTACGAAGAAAGATGGATGCCGGTCAGCACAATCTCCCGGATTCCTGCCGATGTGACACGCCGCACTTCCTCCAGAACATCCTCACCGCGCCGGCTGCGCACCCTGCCGCGCGCATACGGAATAATGCAGTAGCTGCAGAACTGGTTGCACCCGTCCTGTACCTTGATATACGCACGCGTATGCTCCTGTGTATGACTGATGGACAGCGGCTCATAGCTTTTATTCTGTCGTAAATCCAGCAGCTCCTCCATCGGATGCTCCGGCATACTTTTGAAATACGCATCCAGAATATCCGCCAGATCCTTCTTCCGGTCATTACCGAGAATGATATCTGCATCCACGGCAAGACCGGTCTCATCGTGAGCCGTCTGTACATAGCAGCCGGACGCCACAATAACCGCCTGCGGATTCTCCTTTCTGGCTCTGTGCAGCATCTGACGCGATTTTCTGTCCGCAATGTTTGTAACCGAGCAGGTATTGATGACATAAACATCCGCTCTGTCATCGAAAGGAACTATTTCATAGCCCCTCTCCTGAAGCTGCTGCTGCATCGCTTCCGTCTCATACGCATTTACCTTGCATCCCAGATTGTGAAAAGCTGCCTTACGCATATCAAAATTCCCTTCATACTTATTATTCTAATGTTCCGCTGAACCATATTGACTTTTAATCCTCAGTCGATTAAACTCTTAGTGGTACAATCAGGACTACGAGCTAAACACTCAATGGAGGATTTAAATATGAAAACAGTTCAGATCTCACTTAATTCGATCGACAAGGTCAAATCCTTTGTCAACGACATTTCCAAATTCGACTGCGATTTTGATCTGATCTCCGGAAGATATGTCATCGACGCAAAATCAATTATGGGCATCTTCAGTCTCGATCTCTCAAAACCAATCGAGCTGAGCATTCATGCAGAGGAAGATAACAATCTCTCTGAAATCATGAAAGTGCTGGAGCCGTATATCATTAAATAATCTGCCGGGAGTTCATTTCCGGCCGCTGTGTCTGGATGAGTAAGAGCGGGCTTTTGCCCGCTCTTTTTTTTGTGAAAGCGACGAGCCAGAAGCCATGATTGCCGTCTTGCCTGCATATCAGGGCTCCTGGCGACCGCTCATCATCGAGTGCGAAGCACGAGATGAGGATAAAGCGACGAGCCGGAAGCCATGATTGCCGTCTTGCCTGCATATCATGGCTCCTGGCGACCACTCATCACCGGGTGCGAAGCACGAGATGAGGACGAAAGCGCCGTATCGGGCAGCATGCCGGCAGCTGTTCCTGCGCCTCCTCCTGTTTTCAGTCGATCTCCATGATTTCCACACTGTCATATGCCTGCTCAAGCAGCTGATCGATCTTTTCCTGGAGGTTCACCTCCGACTTTTTGATCGATTTCAGGTTCGGTTTGGTAACCGGGTGTCTGGCCACAAAGATCGTGCAGCAATCCTCATACGGCAGGATCGAAGTGTCATACGCCTTGATCTTCTCGGAAATATCGACAATATCCTGTTTGTCAAATCCGATCAGCGGGCGGAACACCGGCATGGTGCATACCTCATTGGTAACAAACAGGGACTGGATCGTCTGACTGGCTACCTGTCCTATGCTCTCGCCGGTGACGAGAGCATAGTCCCCCGCCTCCTTCGCAAAATGCTCGGCAATGATCATCATGTAGCGCCGCATGATGATGGTCAGCTCATCGTGGGGACACTGCTCATAGATGTACAGCTGTATATCTGTAAAATTAACAATGTGAAGGCGGATGGGGCCGGAATACCTGGCTACAATCTTCGCCAGATCGATAACCTTCTGTTTCGCCCGCTCACTCGTATACGGCGGTGCGTTGAAATAAATGGCATCAAGAGCAACGCCTCTTTTGGCAATCATCCAGCCGGCTACCGGACTGTCAATTCCTCCCGATAAAAGCAGCATGGCACGGGCATTGGTACCGACCGGCATACCGCCCGGCCCCGGAATCACTTTGGAATAGACATAGACACGATTACGAATCTCCACATGAAGCATAATCTGAGGCTCGTGGACATCCACTTTCATTTCCGGGAAGTGATCCAGAATTCTGGCTCCGATCTCCGAATTTACTTCCATGGAAGAGATCGGATATGATTTTTTCGCGCGCCGGCAGTTAACCTTAAAAGTCTGGTCGTGAGCATCGTACGTCTTCTCCAGAAACCCGATGCATGCATCACTCATCTCATCCAGACTGTCGCCGCTTATCACAAGTACCGGGCAGATACCGACAATTCCGAAGACGTGCTGCAAAGCATCCACCGTCTCATCATAATCAAAATCATCCATGCAGTACACATAAATGCGGCCGCTCTCCCGGGAGCAGCGGAATTTTCCATCAATTTTTCTGAGAGCAAGCTCGATCTGGTGAACCAGGGCTTCCTCAAACATATATCGGTTTTTACCCTTAACTCCGATTTCTCCGTATTTAATTAAAAAAGTATCAAACATAAAACTGATCCTTACTTTCCAGGCCAGAGGCCCTGTTTATTAACTTCGGCAAATGGAACGGCGGCGAATTCAGCCCGGCCATCAGTGTCTTGTATAGCGGCGAAGTTTCGGCAGAAGCTCACGCAATACTTCCAGCGCGTAATCTTCCTCCTCCGCCGTATTATAGCGGCTGAAAGAAAAACGCAGCGTTGATTCGAGCTGGTCTTCCGGCAGATGCATCTCGGCCAGGACGGTCGAAACGGGAAGATTTCGGTTAGAAGAGCAGGCACTTCCGGAGGAAACATAAATCCCCTTCGCCTCCAGCGCATGCAGCAGCACTTCACTGCGGATTCCTGGGAACGAACAGCTTACAATGTGCGGTGCACCTTCCTGCCCGGGCAGTGAATGAAGAACCGTGTGATCAAGGCTCCTCAGCCCGTCCATCATCCGTTTTTTCAGTTCCAGAAGATGAGCCGTATCTTCCGCAAAATGATCATAGCAGTCCCGCGCAGCGACAGCCATTCCCCAGGCGCCCGGAACATTATCCGTCCCGGAGCGCATACCTTTCTGCTGGCCGCCTCCCAGAATAAGCGGGTTGACTTTTGCCTTATCCCTGACATACAGGAAGCCGGCACCCTTCGGACCGTGGATTTTGTGGCTGCTGACCGAGAGTGTGTCGATGTTCATGCGGCGCGGACGGATCCTGAGTTTTCCGTACGCCTGCACTGCGTCGACATGAAAAATAATGTTCCGGTTCCAATCCTTGATTATTTTTCCTGCCTCTTCCACCGGTTCAATCGCGCCAACCTCATTGTTCACATACATGACCGCGGCAAGAATAGTATCCTTCCTCAGTGCTTTTTTCAGATCATCCGTGCTGATCCTTCCGTATCCATCCACCGGCAGATAGGTCACTTCAAACCCCTGCTGCTGGAGAAAATGCATCGGCATGAGAACGGAGGCGTGTTCCACGGCGGTCGTGATCACATGTTTCCCGGAACGCGCATTGGCCAGGGCACTGCCAATCAAAGCCCAGTTGTTTGACTCCGTCGCCCCGGAGGTAAAGTAAATCTCCTTCTCATCTACCTTCATCGTATCGGCGATGATCTCCCGCGCCTGCCGAAGATAATGTTCCGCTTCCACGCCCTTGTGATGTTTCGAGGACGGATTACCGAAATCTTCCGTCATCATTTTTACGACCGCGCGGCTTACATCCTCCGTGACACACGTCGTCGCTGAATTGTCAAAATATGCTTCCATTTTCTGTTTCCTGTCCGTATGTATACTCTCGTAATCTCTTACTGCACGATATCTTTTCCGGTATTTTTCTGATCTTTTCCGGTATTATTTCCCTGTTCTGTGCCCGCGCTTTCGCCTGCACCATCTTTCCATCCGCGCTCCAGCGTGTACATCAGGATAGAAAGCACCGTCATCCCGGCCGTCTCCGTCCTGAGGATCCGCCTTCCGAGCGTGATACATTCTGCACCCGCAGCTGCGGCTTCGTCAACCTCTTTTTCGTCAAATCCGCCTTCCGGTCCTATGAAAATACCGACCGACTGCCCTGGTTTTATGGATCCGATCACGCGGCGAGTATGGTCCATATCGTCCGCCCTCTCATAAGGGATAAGCAGAACATCCAGCGGGGAAGCCATCCGTACCGCCTCATGAAAGCTGACAATCTGTCTGACCTGAGGGATGATCATGCGCTTTGACTGCCTGGCGGCGCTCTCGGAGATGGCATTCCAGCGCCGTATTTTATTTTCAGCCTTGCTGCCCTCCAGCCTGACGATCGAACGTCTGGAAACAACCGGTACGATCGTGTACACGCCCAGCTCTACCGCCTTCTGTACAATAGTCTCCATCTTATCACTTTTAGGCAGTGACTGGAACAGCCATATTCTGGAATCAAGCTCCGTGCCTTCCGTCTCTATCCACATGATTTTCGCGATAACTTCGTCATCACGCAGGGACTCGATCTCGCACCGGTAGTCCTTATTGTCCAGCCCGGTGCACAGGCGGATCACTTCACCGGGTTTCATGCGCAGCACATTTTTCATGTGCTTCACATCCTCACCGACGATCCGTATTTCCTTCTCTCCGATGTTCTCCGGCTTCACAAAAAAATGATACATTATACTTTCCTCGCAGTCACGCAGACCCATTCGCCCTGATGTGTCACGCTGACAAGTTCCATTCCGGCTTTTGCGACCGCCTCACGGACATCCTTTTCCTTATTGTCGATGATGCCGGAGGTGATGTACACGGCTCCGTGTTTCATATGCTGTCCGATCCCGGGAGTCAGCTGCACGAGAACCGGGGCAAGAATATTGGCGGTAACGACATCATATTTGTTCCATCCGGCTTCCTTCTGTATCGCCGGATCATCGATAATATTGCCGAGGAGAACTTTCATTCTATCCTCCGGAATACCGTTCGCGGCGAGGTTTTCATGACAGGCACTGACCGCATTCGGATCCAGGTCCGTGCCGGCTGCATGTTTCGCACCCATCTTCAAGGCCGCAATGGACAGAATGCCGCTTCCGGTGCCGACATCCAGCAGTTCCGTATCCTTTGTCACATATTTTTTCAGTTCACGAATAACCAGCTGGGTTGTCTCGTGAAGCCCGGTTCCGAAAGCTGTACCGGGATCAATGTGAATAATAAGACGGCCTTCATCTTCCTCCTTCACCGGCTCCCAGGAGGGTGTAATCAGAATATCATCCACATAGAACTGGTGAAAATACTTTTTCCAGTTATTGATCCAGTCCTTGTCCTCGGTCTGGGACTTTTCAATTGTGCATTCCCCGATATCGGAGAACTGCCGCAATTCATCCAGTCCCTCGCGGACGCGCTCCAGAAGCGGCCCGTTGTCTTCATCTTCATCCAGATAAAAGGTAAGGTAGGCGATTCCGTCGTCATACGGCGCGTCCGGCATGATATCGACAAACATCTGAGCTTTGTCCTGTTCGGAAAGCGGAGCCTTATCCTCGATCTCGACTCCTTCCACTCCGGCTTCCGCCAGCGTTGCAATCACAATGTCCTCGGCACCTTCCAATGTTTTAAGTCTGTATTTATTCCAGCGCATTCTGTCTCCTTAACGCAAAATGGCCGCACGGTCCTAACCGTCCGTGCAGCCGAACATGAGCCGTCTTTCAGGCATCACACATCCGCATAGCCATTCGGGTTTTTTGTCTGCCAGTTCCAGGAATCCGCACACATTTCTTCGATCCCGTATTCTGCCTTCCAGCCAAGTTCACGCTCTGCCCTGGACGGATCACAGTAGCACTGTGCGATATCGCCGTCACGGCGCGGCTTGATCTCATACTTGATTTTATGCCCGCATGCCTTTTCAAAGGCGGCCACCACCTGCAGTACGCTGTAGCCGTGTCCGGTTCCGAGATTGTAGATGGATACGCCGTCGTTAGCAGCCAGTTTTTCAATAGCCTTTACATGTCCGCGGGCCAGATCAACGACATGAATGTAGTCACGGACTCCGGTGCCGTCCGGTGTATCATAGTCGTTTCCGAACACACCGAGGCAGTTCAGTTTTCCGATCGCCACCTGGGCGATATACGGGAGCAGATTGTTCGGAATTCCCTTCGGATCCTCCCCGATCAGCCCGCTCTTGTGAGCACCGATCGGATTAAAGTAGCGGAGCAGAATGACATTCCATTCCGGATCGGCCGTATGAATATCCGTCAGAATCTGTTCGATCATCCATTTGGTCCAGCCGTACGGATTGGTGCATTTTCCCTTCGGGCATTCCTCGGTAATCGGCACAAAAGCCGGGTCGCCGTAAACGGTAGCGGAAGAACTGAAGATGAAATTTTTGCAGCCGTGGGCACGCATAACATCCGTCAGGATCAAAGTTCCATCGATATTGTTGGTATAATACTCAATCGGCTTGTGCACCGATTCGCCGACCGCCTTATATCCTGCAAAGTGGATAACGGCATCAATTTTCTGCTCATCAAAAATCTTTGTAACAGCAGCCCGGTCACAGACATCGGCATTGTAGAAAACCAGCTCCCTTCCTGTAATCTGTTTTACCCGCTCAACAGCCTTTTCGCTCGCATTGTATAAATTATCAAGAACGACAACATCATATCCCGCATTTAACAGCTCCACGCAGGTGTGACTTCCAATATAACCGGCTCCGCCTGTAACAAGAATAGTCATCTTAATCTCCTCCTGTAAATATTTATTGTCAACGGATATTTCCGCTGCCGACGGTATTTACTATCCGCTGTCCGCTGTGTTTATTTATTCCGGTATTCTGGTTCCTCCGACCGGCCGGATGGAAAGCACATGGCAGCTTCCCCTTCCAAGCGCATGTTCAATGCCGTTTCTGAATTCTTCCAGCATATCCTCCGGTACAAATGCCTGCACCGTTCCTGCGAAACCGCCGCCGTGAACACGGTAAGCACCGCGCCCGTTCAGCAATGTATCACACATGGCAAGTGCAACCCCCATTTCCTGGTGTTCGATTCTCCCTGCAGGCACAATATTCTGCAGATACATCCAGGAACTGTACCCGGATTCCCGGACAAGCCGCAGGAAGGTGTCCATATCTCCCTTTTCCAGTGCTTCCACCTGAAAGGCCACCCGCTTATTATCACCATAAAAATGGAATGCACGAAGCAGTGCCCGGTCTCCGACTTCACTTCTGATTTCAGGAAGGCGGGCTATGAATTCTTCCTCAGGAATATCTCTCAGATATTCCCTGCCCAACCGACGGCATATTTTCTTCATTTCATTCGGAATGGCCGCATATTCATCTGTAAGATCCGCGTGATCGGCACCGCTGTCGATAATGCAAAGTGCCAGATTGAATGACTTAAAATCAACCTTCAGCTGGCGTACGTGGGGATTGGACGGATCCTTAAAATCAATCGTCAGAATGTTTCCGACCGAAGAGGCTGTCTGATCCATAAGTCCGCTTGGCTTGCCGAAATATACATTTTCCGCATACTGACTGATCTGCGCAATGGAAACAGCGCTTTCGTGACTGTCAAAGAACAGATTGTTGATAATGTTTCCAATCAGCACTTCAAAGGCGGCCGACGAACTAATGCCTGAGCCGGGAAGTACACTGCTGGTAACTGCGGCGTCAAAACCGCCGACACGGCAGCCGAGCTGTGCAAATCTGGCTGCCACTCCGCGGATCAGTGCCGCTGTCGAGTTCTTCTCATCCTCGTGCACGCTCAGATCATCCAGACTGATTTCGCACATCGGATATCCCTGCGATTTTACGCGAATACGCCGGTTCCCGGTTGCATGAACAGCTGCAATTGTATCCATGCTGACCGATGCTGCCAGCACACATCCATGCTGATGGTCTGTATGATTGCCGCCGATCTCTGTCCGCCCCGGTGCTGAGAAAAGAGTCAGCTCGCCTTCATCGCCAAAGGTTTTTTCAAATAAAGAAAGAAGATCGCCGTAACGGACAGTATTCTCTCCAACCTCGTCACTGTACAGAACCCGGATATCCTCCCGGAATCTGTCAGTTTTGATTCGTTCCTTCCATCCATTCAGATCCATAATATGCCTCCTCAAGCCTCCCTTATTTATCACTGTCCGATACCCATGTTCCGATCCCGGACAGCTGTATATCCTCAGACTGTTCCATTATAAAAGTATTGAAAAAAAATTTAAAGAAAAAGCTTGCATTTTTTGCAAAGTATGTTATTATTATTAACGGCTCCTTGGTCAAGAGGTTAAGACGTCGCCCTCTCACGGCGAAATCAACAGTTCGATTCTGTTAGGAGCTGCTGGAAACCGGTCATTCGGTTTCCTTTTTTATGTTCAACGCACCCATGAAAGTCTTCTTTTCACTCATCCGCGTGTGCGTTCAGAAAATCCTCCAGTTTGCGGTCCGGCTCGTTATATTCAACGGTAACCGGCATGGTAATATCTATGCTAAGCGTCCCCAGTATTGAAGACAGATCAACTGTTTTTCCATCACATTCCGCATATACGTTTGCCGGAGAGCGGCTGGCGATATCAGACAGCTCCTTCAGTTCCTGAATACGATAGAGACGAATACTTTTTCTTTCCATAACTGTTCTTTTCCCTTCTCTTTCCTGCCGGTCAGCCGGACCGTCCATCTGTTTGGACCGGTGACCGGGTTTCTGTTTTTTTGTGCTTACTGTTAAGTTCTCGTTTCTCTTTTCTCCGTTCGTATCCGGCAGCCCTGAATATCTGCCCGCCCTTCCCCAAGGGTTTTTCATCTTCCGCAGAACGATTATCTTATTATATCACGTTGTAATATTTTACTGGTAAAGGTTATAAAAAATAATAAAGGAGCCATTGCTGTGCGATTTTCATGCCCGGTATGTACGGGAAATCCCGTTTTCCGTCCGCATCCTTTGATAGGCTCTGTGTGAAATCAATAAGTTCACTGCCCAGCCCACGGGGACGGCATACCACACAAATCCGATTCCGAATCCCGGTGCAAGCATCATAGCCGTTAAAACACGGATGGTCAGATTACATAGATTGGCAGCCATGAAGCTCTTCATTTTGCCGATCCCCTTCAGCACCCCATCCATCGCCATTTTAGCGCCGAGCCAGAAACTGAAAATTCCGATCCAGCGCATATATCCGACTGCAACCGAATACGCCTCCTGTGTGCCTTCACTGCCGAGAAAAATTCCTGCGATTGGTCTTGCAAAAGGTACGGCGCAAAGAAAAACACCTATGGCAAAAATAAAATCCAGTTTCAAAGCTGCATGGAACCCTTCCGTAATTCTTTCCTTTTTCCCCGCACCAAGATTCTGCGCTGTGAAGGGCGACACAGCATTTCCCACGGATACCCAGATCACAGCAATCAGGTTTTCGATTCTGGCCGTGGCCGAGAATCCGGCAAGAGCTTCCGCCCCGAAGCCGTTGACTACGGACTGTACCAGCATCATTCCGATGGACACCGTTGACTGCTGAATAACCGACGGAACCGCATAGGATAGGATAAGTTTCAGATCAGAGGTTGAAAAATACTCCCATGTTCTTTTTTCATCCGTCCCTTGCGCGTATTTTCTCATCGTACGAATGAGAACGATAAATGAGAAAACCGCCGATATTCCCTGGGCAATAAGCGTTGCAAGAGCAGCTCCGAAAACGCCCATATGCAGGCGGATGACCATATACAGATCCATGGCAATGTTCAGTGCCGACGAAAAAATGAGAAAATACAGCGGAACGCGGGAGTTTCCGATGGCGTTGAACATGCTTGCAACTACATTGTAAATGAACAGAAAAGGAAATCCTGCAAAGTATACCTTCAGATAAACAACCGCCATATCCATGACCTGTTCCGGTGTATGCAGCAGCCTCATTATCGCTTCGCTGAAGGTAAATCCCGCTGCGCCCAGGACGATACTGAAAATCAGGAAAAATAACATGGAGGTCCGTATGCTGCGCAGCATGGAAGGATACTCCCGGCTTCCGAATCTTCTGCTCACAACTACAGCCGCTCCGGTGCCTGCGCCGGCGGCTATGCATATAAAAACATTTGTAAGTGCGCTTGAGGCTCCGACCGCAGCCAGTGCATACTGGCTGACAAACCTGCCTACAATCGCAGAATCTGCAATATTATAGACCTGCTGGAACAGACTTCCAATAATCATGGGAAGTGCAAACAGAAACAGCGCCTTCAGCGGCGGCTGGTAAATCAAGTATTCATCTTGTCTGACGGACGGTGTATCCGGCTTATCCTGCATATATCCTCCTGCTGAAATCCTTCTGTAAAAATACGCACGCCCGGCGGATGCGCATTTTAATCAAATGAAACCGTATGCAAATTTTGAAAAGCTGCCGTTTTTTTACTGATTTTAGAAAAACTGATGCATAAAAAAGTCCCGGGAACGACGCATTTAAGCCATTCTCGGGATTTTTCCATAATGCCGGCGACCGGGATCGAACCGGTACGGGTATCGCTACCCACGGGATTTTAAGTCCCGGGCGTCTGCCAGTTCCGCCACGCCGGCATTCGGCGCTGCCGTAAATATACCTGATACCGAAAAATACAGCCATCATCCGAAGATAACCGCTGTATAAACGACCCAGATCGGGTTTGAACCGATGACCTCCGCCGTGACAGGGCGGCGCTCTAACCAACTGAGCCACTGGGCCATGTACAATTATTAAATCCGTAAAAGTGGACCCTCGGGGACTCGAACCCAGGACCGATCGGTTATGAGCCGACTGCTCTAACCAGCTGAGCTAAGGGTCCTCATTCCTATGACTCCTACGGGATTCGAACCCATGTTACCGCCGTGAAAGGGCGATGTCTTAACCGCTTGACCAAGGAGCCTCACAACTCCCCGAGTAGGGCTCGAACCTACAACAACCCGGTTAACAGCCGGGTGCTCTACCATTGAGCTATCGAGGATCACTACTTAGAAGATATCATACATACCTTCAAAACCGCAATCGAATTTTTTCAATCTTTCTTCCTTTTTATAAACCCTTTGTTCCGGATAAGCCTGCGACCTATTAGTAACAGTCAGCTCCATGCCTTACAGCACTTCCACCTCTGTCCTATC
>Ga0256404_1000198_pt1 | contig 150281 bp, 144 predicted proteins | sample RumenRJG_01DNA_FD_185990 | JGI IMG/M metagenome (GOLD analysis project Ga0256404, IMG submission 185990) | Bovine rumen microbial communities from Lethbridge, Alberta, Canada - RJG_01 | ecosystem: Host-associated > Mammals > Digestive system > Stomach > Rumen | place: Canada: Alberta...
AAGCTTGCAGGAGCGCCACGTACACCGTGTGTTTTTGTTAAAGGAAACTGCGACTGGGGCTCGACAAATCAGACTACCAGAAAGTTTACACTATGTAATCATAATTTCCTAATAACCCATGGACATGTTCAGGGAATTCACAGCAGTGATGATGCACTTAAACTCAAATATCTGGCAGAGTCAAACGAATGTGATATAGTCTGCTTCGGACATATTCACGTACCTGTAGATGAACAGGACGGAAATATCAGAATACTCAATCCGGGTAGTATATCCCGTCCACGCGGCGGAAGAAAGCCAACATATTTGATAATGTATATGACAGAAGACGGAATGTATACAGTTGAAAAGAAAATGCTTCAAGTCGAGGAGTAGGGAGAAGAAGAGAGAAGAAAGACAGAGGAAGACAGAAGTAATTTACTAACAGGAATGAGAAAACAGGAAAATAATTAGTAGAACGAGAAGAAAGAGAGAAGAATAAAGAAGTAATTTACTAACAGAACTGGGGAAACAGGAAAATAATTAGTAGAACGAGAAGAAAGAGAGAAGAATAAAGAATCAATTTACTAACAGAACAGGGGAAACAGGAAAATAATTAGTAGAACGGGAAGAAAGACAGAAGAATAAAGAAGTAATTTACTAACAGGAATGAGAAAACAGGAAAATAATTAGTAGAACGGGAAGAAAGACAGAAGAATAAAGAAGTAATTTACTAACAGAACAGGGGAAACAGGAAAATAATTAGTAGAACGGGAAGAAAGACAGAAGAAGTGAGAAGCGATTTACTAACAGAACTGGGGAAACAGGAAAATAATTAGTAGAACGAGAAGAAAGACAGAAGAAGTGAGAAGCGATTTACTAACAGAACAGGGGAAACAGGAAAATAATTAGTAGAACGAGAAGAAAGACAGAAGAAGTGAGAAGCGATTTACTAACAGGAACGAGAAAACAGGAAAAAAGTTAGTAAAATCTCGGAAAAGAACTAGAAGGATCGAAGAATAAGCCCCAAAGCTAACCATATAGCTGAAAATGAAAAGATGGTTAGCCGTAGAAGAGGAAGAAGGCTTGAAAACTAAGTGAAAAAGCTAACCGGATAACCGGAAATGAAGAAATGGTTAGCCGTAGAAGAGGAAGAAGGCTTGAGAACTAAGTGAAAAAGCTAACCGGATAACCGGAAATGAAGAAATGGTTAGCCGTAGAAGAGGAAGAAGGCTTGAAAACCAAGTGAAAAAGCTAACCGGATAGCCAGAAATGAAGAGATGGTTAGCCGGAGAAGAGGCAGAAGGCTTGAAAACTAAGTGAAAAAGCTAACCGGATAATCTGAAATGAAGAGATGGTTAGCCGGAGAAGAGGCAGAAGGCTTGAAAACCAAGTAGAAATCGTAGAAAGAAATAGTAAGAAGAAATAGTAAGAAAAAATAATAAAAGGAAATAATAAAAGGAAAAAGGTATTACTATGAAAAAGGGAGATATCATAGAAGGTATAATTACAGATTACAGCTTTCCGAATAAGGGAAGCTTTCTTTACAGTGCACCGTCGGCAAGTGGTGACGGAACTGTTGAAGAAAGAAAGATAGTAGTGAAGAATGCACTTCCGGGAAGCCGCGTCCGTGTCAGAATAATTAAGAAGAAGTCCGGATATGCAGAAGGTACGGTTGTCGATGTTTTGGAAAAGTCTCCACTTGAAACTAAAAGACCTATCTGCAATCATTTTTATAGCTGTGGAGGATGTACTTATCAGACTGTATCATATACAAATCAGCTTAAGCTGAAGGAAGATATGGTTAAGAAAGTCCTGAAAAATGTAATGAATTTCGGTGTGGCTGAGGCAGATGGAAATTCAACGTATGATGCAGAAGAAATATCAAAGAATAGTTCAGCAGCTGATGCAGAAGAAATATCAAAGAATAGTTCAGCAGCTGACGCAGAAGAAATATCAAAGAATAGTTCAGCAGCTGATGCAGAAGAAATATCAAAGAACTGTTCAACAGATGACTCAGAAGAAATATCCAAGATGAGTTCTCTGCCAAGCATAAATTGGGAAGGTATAATCGGTTCGCCGGATCAGTTCAGATACAGAAATAAGATGGAATTTACTTTCGGTGATGAAGAGAAGGACGGACCGCTTACTCTCGGACTGCACAGACAGTTTTCAAATCATGACATTTTAAGTATAGATTCTTGTGGAATAGTAAGCCCAACATGGAATGAGATACTCAAATATACACAGAAATTCTACAGGAAACTTGGAGTTCCATATTATAACAAATATACTCATAAGGGTGTCCTGAGAAATCTTGTTATCAGACAATCCGTATCAGACGGAAGGATTCTGGTAAATCTTGTTACAACTACACATCACAGTATAGATGAATCGACAAGAAATATACCATGGCATGAAAAGAGAAGCGAGACAGTTGATGAACTTCAGCTTCCGCAGTATGTTGCCGGACTTCTCTCTCTTGGCGAGCCAAAGCCTATTGGACTTGATGCATATACATCACATGGTTATCAGAAGGCAAATACAAAGAAAAAGATAGTCAGGGATAAATGGGGGAAGCTTCAGAGAGTTAATGGAAGCTTTGAAGATAATGTAGGATCAGGCGAGTTCGATTCACTTTCTTATTATAATAAGATTGCCGGAGTTATCTATACAGAGTGCGATACACTTGCTGATGCGATAATACCGGATTCCGTAACGCTGCTTTATGGAGAAGATTTTCTTATGGAAGAGATTCTGGGTCTGAAGTTTAAGATATCTCCATTTTCTTTCTTTCAGACAAATACCAAGGGTGCAGAACTCCTTTATTCAAAGGTCAGAGAATATGCACTTGCAGCACTTGGTGGCGAAAATGAAAAAACAGGAGTAATCTATGACCTTTACAGCGGTACGGGAACTATAGCACAGCTTATGTCTCCGGTTGCTGAGAAGGTATATGGAATAGAGATTATAGAAGAAGCTGTTGAGGCAGCAAAGGAAAATGCAAAGCTGAATAAACTTACCAACTGCGAATTTATAGCAGGTGATGTCTTAAAGAAGCTTGATGAACTTGAAGAAAAGCCGGATCTTATAATCCTCGATCCTCCTCGTGACGGACTGAATCCAAAAGCACTCACAAAGATACTTGCTTATGGCGTGAAAAATATAGTATATGTCAGCTGTAAGCCGACTTCACTTGCAAGAGACCTTGAAATCTTTGAAGCGAATGGTTATATGCCGGTACGCGGATGTTGCTGTGATATGTTCCCGAACACGGTTCATGTTGAGACGATAGTTTTGCTTGAACACAATAAATAAATGAACTACGAGAAAGTACAGGGATGTCACGTAAAGAGTTTTCAGAACACACGGGCATCCCTGTTCGTACATTGGAAGAAAAGTATTATGAACAATGGCGCAACCTGTAGTTGCATAATAGTGTAAAACAGCACTTAACGGTTGGTGGAGTTAACTATGTATATTTGATAATCTATATCTGCAATGCGGAGCACAAGTAACTTAAGTACAGCAGATATGGATGATAAGGAGTCAACATGAGTTTTGGAAAGAATCTTCAATATTTACGCCAGCTAAGTAAAAATATGACGCAGGAAGCTTTGGCAGAAAAGTTGAATGTAAGTCGACAGACAATTTCGAAATGGGAAATGGATGCAGCAAATCCTGAAATGGACAAGGCACTTGAAATATGTAAGATATTTAACTGCACTTTGGATAATCTTTTCAGGGATGAAATGGATAAACGAAGCGATGCATATTCTAATCTTCGTGTGGAAGAATTAGCAGGATTTTCCTATATTGAGCATACGGTGATCAGTACAGATCCTGAAAGTGATGCGATAGGAAGAATGTATAGAATTGCAGAAGAAAACGGAATTGAAAATCCGAGAGTGGTCGGATGGGATTTTCCGAATCTGTCACAGGAGCAGATTAATGTCTTTAATATGCATGGATATACTGCAGCTTTGATCTTGCCTGATGGTGTAAAACCAGAAGGATATCAGATCAAGGAACAGGCAGCTCATAAATATGTGGCTATTCACATTGAAAGACCGTTTGATAATCCTTTTGTGACTATACCGGGAGCTTATCATACTTTGTTTGATTATATGAGAACAAATGGACTGGAGCGTGTGGATAACGAAGTAATCCCAGGCTTTGAGACGGATGGAGAGAGCATGGATGTTTATATTGCATGCAAGTAGAAGGAGAGGCTATGAGTTTGCAATTCTTAAAGGCAGGCACCGCTGATGCGTTGACGTTAAACGGAATATCAAAGCGTGCATTTGACAGCGATATTCTGGTTGGAGCAGTATCAACAGGCGGACCTCCGGGATATATGTCAGTACCATTTCATACGAAGATGGCAAGACAGGGGCATCTGTATAAATTAATAGATGAAAGACTGATCGTTGGCGGAGCAATCCTGTTTTTGGAAAATGATGTATTGAATATAGGCAGGATTTTCGTTGCGCCGGAACATTTTCGCAAAGGATATGGACTATTCATGATGCGGGAGATAGAGGAGATGTTTTCTGAGGTAAAGGAGATTACGCTTGATACACCTGTCTGGAATGTCAGAACAAATGCGTTTTATTCTAAGCTTGGCTACAAGGAAATAAAGCGTGATAAAGAGTTTGTATTTTATTCAAAACGTCTCGGATCGGAATCAACTTAATAGAGTTAAAACAGCACCGTTTGATGAGGATTACTCATCGGCGGTGCTGTTTTTATGGTATAGGTACAACCCATACTGCTGGTATGGGAAAATACCCTCATAATTATATTATCAGTATATTTACCACCATTATCGTCTGTCTTATAATGTTTCTATCAACATTAAAGGAAGATGCAATATGGATATAAACATTGCGGAAAATATACGGTCTTACAGGAAACAGCATGGACTGACTCAGGAAAAACTGGCGGAGGTTCTGGGGGTATCCGTTGGCGCAGTCTATAAGTGGGAATCCGGATCATCCCTGCCGGAACTGCGGCTTATTATGGAGATGGCAGACTTTTTTGATGTTTCTGTGGATGCATTACTGGGATATAAGATGAAGGACAATAGGCTGAATGTTGCAGTGGAGCGTTTGTGGAAGGCTGCTCACAGTCGTGATTATGATGCGCTATTGGAGGCGGAAAAGGCAGTTCAGAAATATCCGCATTCCTTTGATGTGGTGTATGCTGCCGCACACCTTTACTATAGCTTTGGTTCGCGGACAAAAAAGGAATCTTGGATCCGACGAGCCATTGAACTGCTGGGAAGTGCACGCCTGTTGGTATCACAGTGTTCAGATTCCAGATTGAACGAATCATATATATGTGGCGAGATTGCGGAAATGCATGAGATGCTGGGCGAATCGGATAAAGCCTTGGAGTTGCTGAAGGCTCACAATACCGGTGCGATGTTTGATGATATGATCGGAATTATGCTGCTATCCCATGGAGGTGATCCCGTGGAAGCAAATGATTTTTTGGAAGATGGGTTTCTTCGTACGATTACACGACTCATACAAACAGTAATCGGTTATGCGATGCTGTTTGATGTTAAGAATGACAATGCATCCGGCATAGAAATGATGCACTGGATAATTCCTGTTCTGGAAGGATTGAAAAAGACAGATGAACCTGATTTTTTTGACAAGATGATCGTGGTTTTCAATGTTTTTCTGGCAGTATTTCAGTACAAATCAGGGGAAAGAAAAGAAGCGGAAAAGTCTTTAAGAAAGGCAAAGGTTCTGGCTGATAGATTTGATGCTGCACCATACTACGCAGCGAACAGAGTGAAATATGTTCGTGAATCGGAGATGACAAATGCACACGATTTTCTTGGAAAAACAGCCATGGATGCGGCAGAGCATATATTGAAGGACAAAAATCCGGCACTCCGGAAAATCTGGGAAAAAGTAGAAGAAACAAACAACAATCGATGATATACAGATAATTGGAGGACATAATGGAAAAGTATATAGAAGGAAATAAAGAAGCATGGGAGGAAGCATTTGATAAAAGGGATGCTTCCTGGGGTGCTGATATTACAGTGCGTGTACAAAATGAAGATTACCCATCCGATGGCGGAAATCATATCCGGGATGTGTAACAACGGAATCGTTGTGACTGATCTGAAGGAATATGATTACGATCTCAGCGGTGGTTTCAATTCACTTGATCACAGTGGTTTTCCTCTTTCCATGATCATTCAGGGAAGGAAAATATATAAATAAACGGTGATGGATAACAAAGGCAAAAAGTAAGATTGATTGGGAGGAGGAGAAGGATGGATAATGCAATTTATGAATGGCTGATGGATGAAAAAACTCCAGAGGTTAGGCTAAGAACGCTGAAGGAATATAAGAAACTGCCGGATGATGATGAAAGTGTTGTCCAGTGCAAAAAGGAACTGCTTCAGAGTAAAGTATATGAGCGGGGACTGAAAAAGCTAAAGAAGGATAAGGCGTGGGACAAGTATGATGCAATCTTGGCTTTTGCAGAATGGGGGCTGACAAGAGAAGATATCGGGAATGACATTGATAGCGAAGTGTTTGCATTGATCGAAAGCACAGGCTTCAAAATGCTGTGTGGTGAACCGCTTCTGCTCAGGAATCTGGTGAAGCTGGGATATTATACTGAAGATATCGTTAAAAATGAGATTGATTCCGTTCTTAAGCTTATTAAGGATGATGGCGGCTTTGGGTGCATAAGCACAAATAAAAAGAATAATGATCCAAAAAAACCACATAAAAGTTGTGCACGTCTGACAGTGGAATATCTGCTGTTGGTGGCTGAGCTGCATTTGATGGGATATAATACAGAGTGTGAAGATGCTCTGGTACATTATTTTACAAAACGAAACATTTTCTATCGTACAGATGATATGCAGACACCTATGGTGGAAGTGATGCTTGGTACATTCTATCCTCCGGATCCTATCAAAATCGGAGCACATCAGATCATTTATGCTCTGCGCGCATTGGGATGTATACCGGAGTCCGAGGCAATGCAGGCCGGATACAAGGTGCTGAATCAGCATAGGCTTGAGAACGGAAGATATTTGCTTACAGCTTCCAAAAGCGTACAGGCATTTAAAGCAGGAAAAGTCGGAGAAGAGAATAAGTGGGTAACACTTTACGCTTATATGGCGCAAGAATAAGGATGACATAGGAGGAATTTGGTTGAATAGAATTATAGAACAAGTGAAACAATGTTTTGATATTGAAGACTGTACATTCATTCCGGTGTGCGGTCATGAAGGCGGTCGTAACAGTATTATGATCGTCAGCAGGAACGGGGATAAACAGTATATTCTTCGAGTTTCTGATCTTAGTGATCGAACTGAGAAGGATTATCTTGCAGAAACAGAGTATATTCATTACCTGGCTGAGAAAGGTGCGCCTGTGGCAGATGTAATTCCATCTGTTCAGGGTAAACTGGTGGAACGCATTGAAGTATATGACAAAGAGATTTTTGTCAGTCTGTTTGCTTATGCTAAGGGAATGCTGATCGCGGATAACGGCTACCGTTACAGGGATGGTGCATCACTGGATGAATACTTCTATAACACAGGCAAAGCATTGGGTGCAATCCATAGATTATCTAAGAAATATGAGCCTGTCCATACTCGCCAGGATTACTTCGATAAATACAATATGACATATCTGGATCAACTGATTCCGGATGAATATAGTGAACTGAAGGCAACTATCGCCAAGCGTCTGGACGAATTCCGTGCGCTTCCAAAGAATAAAGACATCTATGGTCTGGTTCACTTTGATTACAGCGATGGCAATTACCATGTCGATATGAATACAGGGGAGATTACGGTGTTTGACTTTGATAACTGTATGAACTGCTGGTATATGTTTGACCTTGCCAATCTCTGGATTCATAACGAAGGCTGGACATGGCAGGAAGCTGACCCGGGCAAGAGATTTGCTCTGATGCAGCAATGCTTCGACTGTCAGTTGCAGGGATATAAATCCGAAACGGAAGTTCCGGAGGAGATGCTTGAAAAACTTCCACTGTTCATTGACATGGTACTGATTGAGAATATCGTGGATGAATTTGAATGTGCCATCCGTGAAGGTGAAGAGCTTGATTATGAAGATATCGAGGGTGCAGCACAGAACCTCATCGAAGCGATACCATATGCAGGTTTTGGAGGATAAATAAAATGCAGATATATTTGGGAGCTGCATTACTGGTAATAGTTATGATATTAAGTATTCTTCTGATATGTGGTCTGCCCCTCGGGGAGCTGACTATGGGTGGGAGATATAAAGTGTGGCCCCCGAAGATGCGAGGACTTGCAGTAAGCCAATTGGTTGTTCAGGGATTTGCATTATATATCATTCTTGCGGCAGGAAGAATACTTCCCGTATTTATATCGAATAAGGCTACAAGAATTGCATGTATATTTTTTGCGGTTTTCTTTTTCGGGAATACGGTCATGAATTTCTTTTCAACAAGTAAAAAAGAAAAATGTATAATGACGCCCATGTCTTTGACTGAGGCAATCTGTTTTACAATTACGGCGATAAGCATAATAGAAACATAAATTTATAGGATGGTTACACGAATGGAACTTAAGAGATTAACAGAACATATTTGGTATATGCCATATGAAACCGAAAGAGACCGTCCAAATCTTGGATATATCCGTGGTGAAAGGTGGAGCCTTGCAGTAGATGCAGGACATTCGGAAGCACATACCAAAGAATTCTATGCACTTCTGGAAAAGGAAAATCTTCCTCTTCCAAGTATAACGGTTCTTACACACTGGCATTGGGATCACACCTTTGGAATGCATGCCGTTAATGGACTGTGTATAGCAAATGAATTGACTGATAGGTACCTGATGCAGTGGAAGGAAAAAATAGAGAATAACGGTACAGAAGAATTCTTTTCACTCAGCGAAAGCATCAGATGCGAATATAAGGAAAATGATAAGGTTATTGTCAAGACTGCAGATATGACATTTTCAGGAGAAATGACGTTGAATCTCGGAGACGTAACGGTAAAGCTTATTCAGGCAGAGTCACCGCATACGGATGATTCTACACTTGTTTATGTATGTGAAGACAAAACATTGTTTCTCGGAGACTCTACCTGTCAGGAATTCAGTACCGGAATTAAGGATAAGACACTTTGCAAAAAACTATACGATACTATCAAGGATATCAATCCGGAAATCTGTCTCGAGGGACATTGGACATCGACGGATACAGAGGATTCTTTGTCTGAGCTGATGCAATAATGTTATGGTATATAGATTGAGGAAGGCTATACATATGAGATAGAATTAGCCAAAACCACGCATTGCGTAATTCGTGGCAATATGATACATTACTAATATAAAACGCAATGCGAGGTGGGTTATGGATACAGCAAAAACTATAAAAGAACTGAGAGAAAGTACAGGGATTGCACTGGAGTTTTTGGAAAAAAGGGATCGGTTATGATAATTGAAATGGACAACAAATTCAGAGGAAATGCTTATATCATCAAAAGTGATGAAGTCTTGCTGAATTACAGCGGTGGGTATGCAGATATGGCGAATGAGATACCGAATACGCTTAACACAAGATTTGCAACTGCATCCATGGGTAAAACATTTGTGGCCGTGGGGATCCTTCAGCTAATCGAAGCTGGGAAACTAAGATTTGAGGATACTCTTGGAGCTATTCTTGATATCAATCTGAAAAGCATTGATCCGGGTGTCACCGTGAAGCAACTTTTGAACCACACTTCCGGCGTACCGGATTATTTCGATGAGTCAGTCATGGATGATTATGAGGCGCTTTGGACAGATTATCCTAATTACAGGATAAGACATAATAAGGACATGCTCCCGTTGTTTATAGAGAAACCCATGATGTATCCAAAGGGTGAAAGATTTCAATATAATAATTCCGGGTATGTACTGCTTGCTATGATCATAGAAAAGATCACGGGGCTGGATTTCGACATATATCTGAAAAGAAATGTTTTTGATGCATGTGGGATGGATTCCACAGGATATTTCGCATTTGATAAGCTGCCTGCAAGGTGCGCAAACAGCTATATCTATTGTTCGGATACAAAAGACTACCGCACAAATATTTATTCTGTTGGTGCCAAGGGCACCGGTGACGGAGGGGCATTTGTGACCGTAAAGGATATCGTGAAATTCTGGAACGGCCTGATCAGACATGAGTTGCTTTCTGAGAAAATGGTATCGGAGATGTTTTCCAAACAAAGCGGTGAAGGGAAGGATCCGGAAGAGGGGTATTACGGCTTTGGAGTGTGGATCATCGATAATCCCGGGGGACAGGATTATGTATATATGCAGGGGTGTGATGATGGAGTGAGTGCAATTTCCGAATATAATCCAAATAACGGAATGATTACAGTCATTCTCAGTAATTACGGTGATAATGTGTGGTCGAGAATGAGGAAAATCCGTGAGGAAGTGTATGACTGATCCCGAGGGAAAGTGGTTAATCAATGAAAATGACGTCGAAAGCTGCGTGCTCCTCGAGCGTGTGAGCAACCGAAAAGCAGATTCCTATGTGAAACTGAATGTGAAGATGGAGGATTACTATCGGATCAAAGATGCAGAAGGTGGTGAAGCGGATGGATAAAGAAAGTATTATATACGATACTGCAACAATAAGCGATATTCCGGAACTTGTAAGGCTTAGAATTCTATATATGATAGACGATTTTGGCCCTTTAACCAATGAAGAAAGAGAAGGTATGGAAAAACAGCTTCCGGGATATTTTGAGAGAGAACTCGGGAAAAAGCTGATTGCGTTTGTAGCAAGAGCAGAGGGCAGGCTTGTTGCTGCGGCTTATCTGTTGATTATCGAGAAGCCGGCAAATCCATTTTTTCTAAATGGATTGGATTCAGAAGTTTTAAGCGTATACACAGAAGAAGAATACCGTGGTAAAGGAATCTGTACGAGCCTTATGAGCAATATGATTGAATACGCCAGAGAGCATCAGATATGCCGCATTGATCTGGTAGCAACGGATGAAGGATATCCTATATATAAAAAACTGGGGTTTGAAGATAAGGTTCAGAAGTATACAGATATGCGATTAAAACTTTAGAATCCACGCATTGCGAACTACTGTTGATCGTGGTATATTCTAACCATAAACGCGCAATGCGAGGTGATGATATGGATATAGCCAAATCGATAAGAGATTTGAGAGAAAGCACAGGGATGTCACGTAAAGAGTTTTCAGAGCATACGGGTATCCCTGTTCGTACATTGGAAGACTGGGAGGCGGGAAGGAGAACTCCTCCGGAGTATATTCCGAGGCTTATTGCCTATCAGTTGAAATATGAAGAACTGATGAAGGTAAAGGGGGAGAAACTTTTATGAGAGATTTTGATAAGTAGATGGATAAGGAATAAGATAATGGATACTTATGTTGATGAAAGAGATTATAAACTACTTGATGCGGATAAATATACATTCTTTATTCTGAAGCGGATAATGGGTGAAGACTCTGAACTGCTTTTATCAGATCATGAGAATCTGATCCTATGTTTTACGGGCCATCCTAATCCGGTCTGGATATGGACTCCGGAGGATGCTTCCGAAGAAGAATTGGAGAAGGCATATCAGCTTGCTGAAAAGAACGGACTGCTTTCGGGCGAATATCATTTTAATGTTAAGTATGCGCTTGCGGAATATTTCGTAAAAAGAGCAGCTGAAGACGGATTAAAGATTAAAATAACTATGAATATGCTGGCATATGACTGCCTTAATCCTATCAAGCCGGAATTCCAGGCGGATGGAGAGATATATCGATGTGAGAGTACGGATCTGGATGAACTGGCAGATTTTTTGGAAAAGTTCCTTGAGGAAACGGGTGTCAATGGGAATGATATAGGCGACTGCAGAAAAGATGCTGAGGATTATATTAATTCAGGAAACATGTACTTCTGGAAGGATGAACAGGGTAATAATGCAGCAAGCTGTAAATGGGCTCAGACCGGAGATATGGCATCGATAAATCTAGTGTTCACACGCCCTGAGTTTCGAAGAAAACATTATGCTGAAAATCTAGTTTATCAGGTGACAATGAAAGTTAAAGAAGCAGGATGTATTCCGATGCTTTATACAGATGCTGATTATGTAGCATCAAACGCATGTTATGAGAAGATAGGATATGTTCTTAGGGGAAAACTATGCACGATAGGTTAAACACAAAAGTTATATTTGTAAGGCACGCACAGTCATTTCATCCGTATAGTGATGATCGTACCAGACCGCTTACGAATGAAGGATTAATGGATAGAGAGATTGTGCTTGATACACTTAGAGACAGGCATATTGATGCATTTTTATGCAGCCCTTATAAAAGGAGTATCGACACGATATCTGTGGCAGCGGATTACTTCGGTATGGAAATAAAAACCGATGAGAGATTCCGTGAAAGGCAATACGGAACAGATGCATCAAAAATGCGGGATAAAAGATGGGCGGATTTTTCTTTTGCAGAGGAAGGCGGAGAGAATCTGGAATCTGTTCAAAAAAGAAATATAGAAGCGCTTAAAGAGGTCTTACATATGTATGAAAGTAAGACCGTGGTCATCGGAACTCATGGAACGGCTCTGAGCAGTATATTTAATTACTTTGACAGATCCTTCGGGCTTAATGATTTTCTGCGAATTGTTAATTGGATGCCATACATAGTAGAACTGACATTCGACGGAGAAGCCTTGATAGACAAAAAGGAGCTCGCTCATATAGAGAAGACATTTCAAAAAATTGATTTTTCTGTTATTACTGCCTGCGGAGAGTGCTGTACGGGATGTGCAAAAAAGATAGCCGGAGAATGCCCGGGATGTATAGAAGCGGACGGATATGTTCCGGAATGGGCTGAATCAGGCAGGTGCCGGATCCATGCATGTGTTAAGAAACACGGAGTTCAGTTTTGCGGTCTGTGCAAAGAATTCCCATGTGATAGAATTCCGGAGCTGATGCCGTGGAACAAGGACATAGTAACACATTTGTCTTATTTAAAAGATGAGTATGAAATGCAAAACAAGGTATAATTGAAGAATCGATACAGGGTGAATATGCGATATGATCATTAATACGGGACAAAGAACAGATATACCGGCTTTCTACGCTGAGTGGTTTGCGGGCAGAATAAAAGAAGGTTTTGTCTGTGTCCGCAATCCGTACAATCCGATCCAGGTGAATAAGTACAGGCTGGATCCGTCAGTGGTCGACGTGATTGGGTTCTGTACAAAGAATCCGGCACCGATGTTTCCTTATATGGATTTGATAAAGGACTTCGGTCAATACTGGTTTGTGACACTGACTCCTTACGGACGCGATATCGAGCCTAATGTTCCGGATAAACATCGCTTGATAGAGGATTTCATAACACTATCCGATATTGTAGGAGTAAATTCCGTAGGTTGGAGGTATGATCCGATATTTCTCTCTGAAAAATATACGGCAGAATATCATTTACATGCTTTCAGACAGATAGCGGAAAGTCTGAAGGGGTATACGAAGACCGTAGTGATAAGTTTTATCGATCTATATCCCAAAGTAAGAAAGAACTTTCCGGAAGCAAGAGAAGTCTCGAAAGAGGACAGATTGACGCTGGGGAAAAGTATGATAAAGATTGCGACAGATTGCGGCATGACCGTTAAGCCTTGTGCGGAAGGCGATGAACTGACGGAGTATGGGGCAGACTGCAGCGGATGTATGAAGATCAGTGATTACGAAAAGGCTATCGGCAAAAGGTTGATCGCACCGAATAAGAAGGGAGCCAGAGCAGAATGTGCATGTTACCTTTCTTGTGATATTGGCGCATATAATACCTGTATGCACCTTTGCAAGTATTGTTACGCAAATGCAGAACCGGAAACAGTGCTTGCACAGAACAAACTGCATGACATTGCATCCCCGTTCCTGATCGGAAATTATATGGAAGGTGATAAGATACATGAAGTTCCGCAGGAATCGTGGATAGACCTGCAAGAAAGATTGTTCTGACTATTAGAAGGCGGAGGGTTAAGAGAATTATGGTTTTACTTGTGATTGATGTGCAAAAGGGAATAACTGATGAGAGACTGTATGGTTATCAGCAGTTTGAAGATAATTTAAAGCAGCTGATCGATGCTTCCCGAAAAAATGGAGTTGAAGTGATCTATGTAAGACATGACGATGGTCCGGGTTCGGGTTTCTCAAAGGGAGATGATGCTTTTGAGATATATGATGTAGTCGCTCCGAAGGAGGACGAAAAGATATTTGATAAGAATGTAAACAGTGCTTTTCATGAATCGACCGGACTGGAGGCATATCTCAGATCAAAGAATATTAAGAAGATAATAACTGTGGGACTTCAGACGGATTACTGCATAGACGCAACCATAAAGAGCGGCTTTGAAAAAGGCTTTGAAATGATCGTGCCAAAGGAATGTAATTCTACACAAAGCAATCCGTATATGGATGCCGAGACTACGTATAAATTCTACAATGAGAGTATGTGGCCGGGTAGATATGCGTCATGCCCTACGGTTTCAGAAACGATCGAGATGATAAAGACCTATAAGAAGAGTGAGATTTCTATCAGGATTAATGCTTGCGGTACGAGAGAGGTTGAAACCGATAGACTTTTGATACGTCCGTTTAAGCCGGATGACGCGGAGTCTATACTAAGCAACTGGGCAGGAGATGAAGAGGTTCAGAAAAATTACGGCGAGCCGGTTTATGATTCGCTTGAGAAAGTACAGGGTCTCATTCAGAAATATATAACTGCATATAACTCCGATTTTACATTCAGATGGGCAGTGATTGAAAAAGAGTCCGGTGAATGCATCGGACAGATTGCGTATTTCCTTGTAGATAAGGCAGGCAGCTGGGGCGAGATAGAGTATTGTATCGGCAGAGCTTATCAGGGAAAAGGTTATGCAACCGAAGCCACAAAGGCAATCATACGTTATGGCTTCGATAAGATAGGCTTTAATAAAGTTCAGATCTGCGTCAGACCATCCAATATAAAATCAAAAAAAGTAATTGAAAAATGCGGATTTGAGTATGAAGGTACCCTCAGGGATTACTTTTTTATCGATGGTAAATATGAGGGCAGGATGTATTATTCATTGTTGAAAGATTAAGTAAGGTCAATATTAAAGGATTAAGAATTGACAAAGGATGATATTAAAAAATGATATACGAACTTACAGATACTTCTAAAGTAATGCATCTTTTTGAAGGCTGGCAGGAAACACTGATCTATTCCTGTTTGCAGAAGGTAATGGGGAAAATCTATGTTACCGATCCGGAGTCTCCGATCTCTGCAATGGCATATGTAGGATGCTTTGCTTTCTATGCGGGAGAACCGGATAAGGAACTTGTAGAGAAAAAACCTGATGGTTTTGTGATCATGACTCCTCAGAATAAAGCTTGGGAAGTATGTATCGAAGAGTGCTTTCCAAAGGCAAAGAAGGTGGTCAGATATGCCATCAAAAAGGATACGCAGTTTGATAAAGAGCTTCTCAGAAGCATGATAAAGGAACTGCCTGACGGATATGAGCTGAAAGAAATCGATGAGAGAATCTATGACATGTGTCTGTCGGATCCGGTGACAAGGGATTTTGTTTCGGCATTCGGAAGCAAAGAAAAATATCTGGAAATGGGTCGAGGTATGGTGATTCTTAAATCAGGCCGGATTGTAGCCGGAGCATCCTCTTATACCAGATACAAAGAAGGAATAGAGATAGAGGTTGATACAGTAGAGGAAGAACGGAGAATCGGGCTTGCGACAATTGTATGTGCAGCACTGATCCTGCGGTGCCTCGATGAGGGATTATATCCAAGCTGGGACGCACAGAATATGAATTCGGTTCATCTTGCTGAGAAATTGGGATATGAATTCGATCATGAGTACGTTGCATATGAAGTGTCAGGAGAAGAGAGGACACATTGAATTGGTAATGATTATGATGGAGGTATTATGGTAATAATTATAACAGGAGCATCACATACGGGAAAGACATTACTTGCTCAGCGGATGCTGGAAAAATATAAAATACCATACTATTCAATAGATCATCTGAAGATGGGGCTCATTAGAAGTGGAAATACTCTTCTTACTCCGTCAGATGATGAGGAGATGACGACATATATCTGGCCAATAGTAAGGGAAATGATAAAGACTGCCATAGAGAATAAGCAGAGTCTTATAGTCGAAGGTTGCTATATTCCGTTTGACTGGCGAAAGGATTTTGAAGAAGAGTATCTGAAGGACATCAGGTTTTTCTGCCTTGCCATGACGAAAGGTTATATTGATAAACATTTTGACGAGATAAGAAATCATGCTTCTGATATAGAGGCGAGACTCGAAGATTCCGATTGCACTGTCGATTGGATAAAAGAAGATAATATCAGGTTTATAGAAGGTTTTGAAAAGACAGGTGATTTTATAGATCTGATAGATTCGGATTACGAACGGGTTATAGAGAAAGTGTTTTTACTGATTCCGGATAGTATTAGAAAAATGATTGCCGGAAAAGAATATACAACTAGTGGTATTGGAAAGTCCGGTTCAAAGGTGATGATATTTGATAACTGCGTGCTGAAGATATTAGATAGCAGACTATATGATGAAGAACCGAGTGTCAGGGTTATGAACTGGCTTGACGGGAAAATCCCGGCACCAAAGGCTTTGGCTTTTGAAAAGGATGAGAAATATCAGTATCTGCTTATGAGCAGGATACCGGGAGAAATGTCATGCAGCAGATATTATCTGGAACATCCGAAGGAACTGGTGCCTTTGCTGGCAGAAGCACTTAAAATGCTTTGGAGTATAGATATTACCGATTGTCCTAAATGCGGCAGTCTTGATGATGAGTTGAAAGAAGCAAGATACAGAGTCGAAAATAATCTGGTGGATACATCGGATGCTGAGCCCGAAACCTATGGGGAAAATGGCTTCGAGAATCCTGAGGCTTTGCTCAAATGGCTGGAGAATAATAAGCCGGATTATGAGCCGGTACTTTCTCACGGAGACTTCTGTCTTCCGAATATATTTATAGAGGCCGGACATATCAGCGGATTTATAGATGTAGGTGATACCGGTGTCGGAGATAAATGGAAGGATATCGCACTTTGTTACAGAAGCCTGAAGCATAATTTTGACGGAACATATGGTGGCAAGGTTTATCCTGACTATAATCCGGATGTGCTTTTCGATGTACTCGGTATAGAACCTGATTGGGAGAAGATTAAGTACTTTATACTGCTGGATGAACTCTTTTAGGACATTTTTCGGATTTTAAAATGAGATATTGTTGAAGCGTTTGTCCTGATTTCATTATAGAGAACAATATGGAGAACAGTAATTTGAAAATATATGATTATTATAGCAGTGACAATAAGGAACACTGGCTTAATGAGATTGAGAAAAGTGACTGGAGAGCGGGAAAGTATTTGTATGAACTACTCCGCAATCGGAAGCTGAAGGAGCTATGTGGCGAATCAACCCGGGTGTTGCTGCTTACTGAGGGTGATGAGTTACTTGCGTTTTGTACATATGCTGAGCAGGATGATATCCGAGATGCTTCACTCACACCGTGGGTCGGATTTGCGTATACTTTTCCTGAGTATAGGGGAAAAAGGTGTATGGGAAAACTTCTGGAATATGCTTATGATCTTGCTGATAAGGAAGGACATAAGTACATTTATATTTCAACAGGTGAGATAGGACTATATGAGAAATACGGATATACCTTCTGGAAAATGATGACGGATGTTTACGGCGATGAAAGCCGTGTGTACAGGGCGGAAATTAAACAGCCATGATAAAATGCTGAAAACAAATTCATAATAGGAAATGCATCATGTATAACGAATATTTGGAAAAAACTGAATATGTGGATTACGACAATCCGGATGTCAAAAGTCTGGCTGAACGTTTAAAAGCTGAGTCGAGGGACGAATTGTCACTTATAAAGAATACATTTTATTTTGTCAGAGATGAGATTAAACATTCATGGGATGCACAGGACAGACGAGTTACCGTATCTGCGAGTGATACACTGAGAGTTGGTGTCGGAATCTGCTGGGCAAAGGCGAATCTGCTGGCGGCACTTCTCAGAGCAAACGGAATCCCTGCAGGATTCAGCTACCAACGACTGACTCTCGGGGATACGCCCGATACAGGATACTGCATTCACGCAATGAATACGGTTTATGTGAGCAGTCTCGATAAGTGGATAAGACTTGATGCCAGAGGAAATAAAGAAGGTGTAAGTGCCGAGTTTTCGACGGATGAAGAGATACTTGCTTTTGATATAAAATCCGAAGGAGAGATAGATTATCATGACAATCATTCCTATCCGGATTATGGATTGATGAAGGTTCTGGAAGAAAGCCGCGATGCGATAGACATGTATCTTCATCATTTGCCGGATCAGTTAACCTACAGCGTTACATATAAGATTGCTTCACCTGATGACATGGAACTCTTGATGAGCAGCCGCCTTGAAATGCTTAAGGTTGTAAATGACCTGGACATTTCTTATGAGTACAGCGACGAGCTTATCGAAAGCAGTCGGGAGTATTTTGAAAAGGGTGATCAGACTACTGTGCTTGCTCTTGACGGACAAAGGGTTATAGGATGTGCGACGATGAGTTATATATACATTATGCCGACCTTCGATCATCCTACAGGAAAGAGATCTCATCTCATGAATGTATATACAATGAAGGAGTGGCAGAGACAGGGCATTGCGAAGAAAATGGTTTCGATGCTGATAGATGAAGCATGGGAACGAGGTGTTACGGAGATCAGTCTTGACTCGACAGAGGAGGGCCGGCCTCTGTATAAAAATCTTGGATTTGTTCCATCGACAGAAGGTATGGTTCTTACGAGAACACACGCTTGCGAAATATAATTTGTAAAGGCATGTATTATATTGTCGGAGCAAGTTCTATTATAATCATTATTGAGGTTGAAAAATAAGATAATATTACGTATGATAAGGACATACATAGTTTTGAAGAAAGGAGCATTATTTTATGCGAATCAGAGTTGTTAGCGCTCAGTAGTCTGAGCTTAAATATATGAATGAATCGTAAGCTCAGATGAATCCTAAAGAAATACAATTAGGGGGATCAAAATGAGCTATATAAAGGCAGAAAATGTACTGCCACAGGAATTAATAGAAGCGATTCAGCAATATGTAGACGGGAAAATGATATATATTCCATGCAAGGAAAAACAGGAGTGGGGCAGTCTGAGCTCTGCGAAAGTTTTCTTTCGTGAGCGTAACGAAAAAATCTATGAGTCCTATAAAGGCGGAATGGGTTTACGTGAGCTTGCCCGCAGTTTTTCTTTGTCGGAGAAAAGCATTCAGAGGATTCTCAGGAATCAGCGACTGGCCTTAGAAGAAGACGTTGAATCAGCCTGAACATGCAGGGATAAAAGTGTACTTTCGCTGCGGAGGTTGCGGGAAGAAACAGGAGTTTATCAATTCTTATAAATACAGAGTAAATGCGAACGGTAAAAGCGTTGACGTTTGGCTGATATATCGATGTAAGAAATGTAAGCATCCCAAAAACCTTACGATTTATGAAAGGACGCGGCCGGGTAAGATTCCTCAGGATATGTATGAAAGCTTTTTAAGTAACGACATGGATACTGCCATGGAATATGGCAATAATATAGAATTTTTGAAAAGAAACAATGCTGAATTTAAGTAAATATCGGCCGGACCATGAGTCCGGCCGTTTTAAGGTGCATATCAAAATATGGTTATTATGAGGATTGAAGAGAATGGCTGATAGGAATAGTAAAAGACTGCTTGTTGTTGAGGATGAGCCGGATATAAGAGAGCTTCTGATGAATTACCTTTCCAATGAGGGGTATCAGGTTGTTTCGGCTTCGGACGGAGTTGAGGCAATCGGCTTATTTTCTAAAGAAAACTATGATCTTGTGATACTTGATATTATGATGCCGAAGATAGATGGGTTCGGTGTATGTGAGGTCATAAAGAAACAGTCAAATGTGCCGGTGATTTTTCTATCAGCATTAAATGATGATAAGACGCAGATAAAAGGCTATGATCTTATGGCCGATGATTATATAACAAAGCCCTTCTCAATGCCGATTTTTCTCAGAAAGGTAAAAGCGCTTCTTAGACGCAGTAATTCTGCGGAAATCAGACAGGACGAGGTACTGGTCTGCGGAGATATCATAATTAATCCGGATACAATGAGTGTTACGGTAAAGGGTAAGGATGTCGTGCTTACTTCACGTGAATTTGACATACTGCTGACACTTGCGAAGAATCCGGGCAGAGTATACAGCAGGGAAATGCTGCTGAATCTTCTATGGGATTTCAATTCTCTCGTGGATGAAAGAATAGTCGACAGTCACATAAAGAATCTCCGCCATAAGATTGGGGATGATTATATAGAAACAGTAAGGGGCAGGGGGTATAAGATTGATAAAAAAACTGATTAAAGGATTATCATTCAAAGTATTCCTTATTTCATTTGTTGTGCAGATCCTGTCAGGATTTTTGATATGTTTTTTCTTATATTCAAGAACGCCTGAAATGATGTATTCCCCCGTAGACGCACTTGATGATCTGATTGAGATGCTTAATAAATCTCCAAGGGCAAAGGGAGGAAAGCTGATAGATGATTTTATAAATGAAACAGGGATGGATCTGGCTATATATGTTGCCGATGACTATGTTGCAGGGAAATATAATAAACCTGTAAATACGATCGGAACCCGAAGTCTCAGAACATCCGATGAGATTAATAATGCGGATGATAAGCTGGGTGATAAGGGAACTATGGGAACATCTGCATTCACACCTACAGATGAGGATGTAGAATACATTATCCTGTATTATGATTACGGCGAAAAGCACAATCTTATTCCGAGGGCGCTGGCGGGAAGTTATAAATACATAGCCATTATCATAGTGCTTATTTCTTTTATCAGCTCATTTATATATGCATATCTTTTCGCCCGACCTGTCAGAAAACTCAGTAAGGTGTCCGAGAAAATGGCAGATATGGACTTTACGGTTAAATGTGACGACAGGCGTACAGATGAAATCGGAGATCTTGCAAGAAACCTTAACTTTATGTCTGCGACACTCGACCAAAAGATCAAAGAACTCGAAAATGAGATCGAAAGAGTTAAAGAACTTGAGAGTCAGAAGGAAATGTTTTTTGCCGCAGCTTCCCATGAGATGAAAACTCCTGTTACGGTGCTTGAAGGAAATATCAGGGGAATGGCAGAAGGTGTAGAGCCGTATGCGGATCATGATGTATATCTGGCCAGATCGCTTCGTACGGTAAAACAGATGGAAGCACTCATAAATGAGATCCTTACCGTATCAAAGATGCAGTCTTCCGGTGAAATGGCGGTATCAAGAATAGATATGGCTGAAGTTCTGAACAGGAAGCTTGCGGAATCCGAAGACCTGTTCACGATAAGAGATATAACCGTAAATAAGGAAATCGAGAAGGACCTTTATTTCGAGGGAAATGCAGACCTCACGGCACTTGCTTTAGGTGCATTTATAAGCAATGCGGTTTTCTATTCCGAGGAAGGTACAGAGATAAAGGTCAGAGCTTATCGGGAGAACGAAAACATTTTAACTGAGATAAGAAACTGCGGTGCGTCCGTTGATGAAAAAGATCTTCCACATCTTTTCGAACCATTCTACAGGGCTGAATCATCAAGGAATGGAAGACATGAAGGAAGCGGACTCGGACTATATCTGGCAGATCTTATCATCACAAGACAAAAAGGAACTGCAGAAATATCAAATACATCCGACGGAGTTATGGCAAGGATAATTCTTCCGTCGGTGTGACATCTTCCCATTCTTAGAGGAAGAGGTCATCTTTCTGAGATAAAAATCCACATAAAATCCATATTGAGTCCCTTTCGACTCCATATTCATCTGGTAATATACCAAGTACATTCAGTTTGCCGTAAATATGATCAGGGCAAATGTATAGGAGGTTTTAAGATGAAAAGGAATCTTAGAAGGGGACTTGTTTTATTTATTGCATCATCGACTTTTGCGATGGGATTTTCCGGATGCGGAGAATCAGGAAGACAGCAGGAAACAAGTATAGAGAACAGCGTGTATGAAAATGATGATAACGACGTTGCTGATGTTACTGATGATGGCGATGTTGCCGTCGCTGATGACAATGATGAGAAAAAGCATGATACGGAAAAGCTTGTAAATCGTATGACTGATAAAGAAGTTAGCCTTGCGAAAAAAACAGAATTTCAGCTGCTTGATAAACCGTGGGAGTCAGTGACGGATTCCGATAAGGATGGAGGAGGATCGGATAAGAACAGCGAAGGAGCCGGAGCAACAGAAAAGCGGGAAGAAACAGAAGAAGATTACAGTGCTCTTAAAGATAAGATCTGTTACTGCGAAGGAATAGGAGCTGTTGTGCACGGAGAGCCGCTATTCAATGCTCTGCCGCCGAAGGATTATACGGGAGGAGCGGGGAAGATCGATTTTTTACATTTCAATTCGAAAACATCTGAAACTTTTTATGAAACGATTGAATTTGACAGTTTTGATGATGCGAAAGAAAAGTTCAGAGCTGAATATGACGAAATTATCGCTGGCGGTTTTCCGAAAGTACCGGCTGATGAAGAATATAATAATCTGATCATGCTTTATGACGCGGTAATATCGGGGGATTATGAGCCGATAGAACAGGATTATCTGGATAAGTATCTGGATTTTTACTATGGAAGCTTTGATGAAACAGATAGTGACAGTATGTACTGGGAAATGGACGAGGAGAAGGTGGCGGAAATACAGGATCATATCACGGAGTACCATCTGTATGATGAAGAGCTTGATATTGGATTTACAGTACACGTGATCACTCCTCCATCCTACGAAGAAAGTACAGCTTATCCTGCACTTGTGATGACAGATGCAGTATGGAGATTTAATGATGTTACATCACTGTATGGAGCGATGTCAGAAGGAAAGGCAAAGCCACAGATCCTTATTACAATAGGATTCGAATATGATGTCGACGGATGGGACAATGAGGTTCGGGGAAATATTTTATGCAATCATAAGAAGGAATTCCTGGATTTCATAACTGACAATATGATGCCATATCTCAGCGGCGATTATAATTTTGATTACAGTAATTCAACACTCTTCGGGCATTCGCAGGGTGGTGTATTTACACATTATGCTGCATTTAATTATGACAGATATGAAAATATTCCTTTCGGAAATTACATTATCGGAAGCCCTACATTTTGGACACCGTATTTTACCGGAGTAAGCGATTATGAAGAGTATAAAAATGAATATGGGTATTTTGACAGAAATGAATCATATGACAGAAATCTTTTCATAACAGCAGGTGATATGGAAGATGAAGATTATGAAGAGTATTACGGTGAAAATGATTCGACTCTCGAAGGTGTGGAGAATCTGAAGGAAAGGCTTCGCACCCACGGTGTTACAACATATGAGGTGAAGATATATAGCAGCCATCATTATCAGTATGTGCCTGAAATGCTTATGGAATATATCACGCGCTGACATTTTGGACTTGTAGTGATCATATGACGACAATTGACTACATTTTTTTTAACTGCATTGAATCTGAACGTGCAATGAAGTTGACCTGGAATAATGACGACAACTTAATAAAACTGTTTGTATTGCGGTAGTAGAATGATATAATTAGTAAAAATGGGGTAATATACATTTTAGAACCGTTCCGGGGGACTTTACTGATTATGAAAAAAAGAATTGCCGTATTCACAAATGGTTGGAATGATGATTATCTGGATTTTGCACTCGAAGGCATAAGAAGACGTGCGTCTGAGGATAACGTTGATGTATTTATATTTTTGGATTATACATCATATGATAAGACCAAGGAGGATATGGCCGGCGAACTGAATATTTTGAACCTTCCGAAGCTGGAGGATTTTGATGGGGTGCTTCTCTTGGGAAATACCTTAAATAATGGCGGGGAAAATGCAATCCTTCGTGAAAAAATCCTTAAGGCTAAGGTTCCTTCGTTATGTCTGGAATATTCACTTGATGATATAAACTGCATAAGAACAGAAAATGTAAATGGTATGAAGGAACTTGTTGAACATCTGATTACCGTACATGACGTGAAAGATATTTTCTGGATCAGCGGTCCGACTGATAATGAGGAAAGTAATGAGAGATATCAGGCAATCGTAGATGTCATGGAGAAGCATGGACTTTCCGTGGATCCGGAGAAAACATTTGACGGCTGCTGGAGCTATGCTATCGTAGAAGAGAAACTGCCTAAGATCGTTGAGGGTATGTCAAAGCTTCCGGATGTATTTATATGTGCAAATGATTCTATGGCATTGGCGGCATGTGTGGCACTGGATAATATGGGAATAAGTGTTCCTCAGGATGTTAAAGTTACCGGATTTGATAATCTGATGAGCGGAAATCATTTTTCACCTATACTTACTTCAGTAGATCGTGGTTGGGAAAAGAGAAGCTATCAGGCAACAGACAGTCTGATAGGGCTTATGAACGGTGCTCCTGATTTTGGCGATAAGGTTTACCATTCGACCTTTGATCTTGGGGAAAGCTGTGGATGCTCTATGGGTGCTGAGGGCTTGAAAATCCAGAAGGAAGCGAGAACCAGAGCATTTCGTACTCCGGTGGAGAGAACTATATTTGACTGGCATCTGATAGATATTGATAATGCCGTGGCAGGTGTAAAAACCACAGATGATATACATAAAGGATTCACCGGATTGATGGATAAGTCACATGTTTATGAGGGTGATGATTTCTATATCTGTCTTGATAAACAATTTGTTGATTCCACAGAGAAAGAGGTGGAGGCAAGAACTGAGGGCTACAGTGATGAAATCGATGTTATCTACGGAATGAAGGACGGTGTCACGGTTCCGAGACATACGATATCTGTATCGGATATGGTACCTTACTATGATCCGGATTCTGATGAAACGGCTGTATATCTGTTTGTTCCGCTGCATTTAGAGGATGAGAGCTTTGGATATTATGTCAGTAAGAATCATTCCAAGATGATCAAAGATTTTTATGTTAATTCTTTGACAAGGCATATAGCATCAGGTCTCGGAAGAGCGCGCCAGAATATAAAGCTTGATAAGCTCAATAAGCTTCTTGCCGATATATCGGTAAGAGACGAGCTTACCGGACTCTATAACAGAATGGGATATGAGAAGATAGCGATTCCATATCTGGATGAGCTTAGACATACTAAGCAGAATTGCGTTATCATGGTAGCCGATATAAACAGGATGAAGGTGATAAATGATAAATATGGTCATCTTCAGGGAGATACGGCAATTAAGATAGTGGCAAGCGTTATAAAGTCATCAATTCCGAAGAATTGGAAAGCCGTAAGATACGGCGGTGATGAGTATGTAATCATCGGAGATTATACGGTTTCTGCGGATATGGAAGATATAAAGAAAGCAATCATTGAGAAGGTTAAGAGAATTTCCGATGATTTAAGTCTTCCTTATAATCTGAGTGTAAGTATAGGATATGTTGTTATAGATCCTGATAACAATCTGGGAAATGAAGAATACTTCCGTATGGCTGATGATGCTATGTATGAAATGAAGCAGGAAGCGCATAAACAGGATAGATAAGAAATATCAGAACAGAATACTTATTTCGCTGAAGAGAAGTTAAGAGAAGAGAAGCAGTTTGCAACTTAATGTAAAATACGATATTATGATACAGTGTGATTTCAGGTGAGAAATCGCACTGTATCTTTATTTTTGGGCTTTACAGCACTTGGATTTACAGAATGGTGGGTAATATGAATAAATTCAGAGTTGAATTGAAAAAGGTAGTGGATGACAGCTATGATATTGAAGTAGGATACGAGCTTTCGGGAAGCCTGATAGAGGATCTGCGAAACGGCTTGGTAGGAAAGCTTCATAAATTTGCTGTTATTACAGACAGTATAGTTAAGGATCTATATGCAGAACAGATAGTTGAGCTCCTGAAGAAAGAAGGCTATCAGGTAGATCTCTTTGTTTTTCCTGAAGGAGAAAAGAGTAAGACCAGAGAGGTTAAGGCGGATATAGAAGATCGCATGCTTGAGAAAGGCTATAGAAGAGATTGCTGTATTATCGCAGTGGGTGGCGGCGTTGTTACCGACTTATCCGGATTTATAGCAGGAACCTATGGAAGAGGTGTTCCGTTCATTAATTATGCTACAACACTTCTTGCAGCTGCAGATGCATCGGTCGGCGGAAAAACTGCTGTTGATACGCCACTTGCAACTAATCTTATCGGTCTTTTTAATCAGCCGAAGAAGGTATATATAGATATCGCGACATGGAAAACTCTTCCGAAGAGGCAGATAATCAGCGGACTTGCAGAAACAATAAAGCATGCATGCATGGCTGACAGAGAATTCTTTGATTATCTGGATGAGCATATGGATGATATCCTGAATCTGGATAAAGATGCATGTGAGCACATTTCCGAAGAAAATTGCAGGATTAAGTATGAGGTTGTTATGAAGGATGAGAGAGAATCCGGTCTCAGAGAAATCCTCAATCTCGGACATACTGTCGGACGTGCAATTGAGACAGTAAGTGATTATGAGCTTATGCATGGAGAGGCTGTATCTATAGGAATGGTTGCGGAAGTATATCTGGCTGAAAAGCTGGGACTTCTGAGTGCAGATGATAGGGATAAGGTTGTTGCACTTCTTGATAAAGCAGGACTTCCTACAAGAATACCTGACTATATAGACAGAGAAGCACTTGTTAAGAAGCTTTATACGGATAAGAAGGTCCGTGACGGAAAGCTTCGCTTCGTGCTTCAGGACAGTATTGGAAGCGTTAAGGAGTTTGAACCGGGTGTTTTCGCCAAACCCCTTGATGAAGATTTCGTAAGAGAAATAATTCGCGTATTATAATCCTTGGAAGATCACAATACGCGAATTAAGATAAATCTGAAATTAAAGATCCTTTGAAATGGAGAAAGTATCGTCTTTATCAAGAAAATCTTTCTTTTCACGTTCATTCATCAGATCCATAGCGGATTCCTTCTTAACGGAGGAGTCTGCTTTTTTATTATTCGATTCGGAGGCATCCGTATCAGCGGCCGGCTCTGAGTCGGGCTTTAATGATGTGAATGCTCTCAGAATATAGATTCCGATAATTAAAACAGCAGTTACGATGAATATTCCCAGCAGGCCGATTCCCATGATCGGGAGAGACTGCATAAATGCACCTGTATCTATTTTCATGATTATTCCTCCTATCTGGCAATCAGGTTAAGGATAAGACCACCGGCGATTACGGAAGCTATCTGACCTGAAACATTTATACCGATTGTATGTGTGAGAAGGAAGTTGGAGCTGTCCTCCTCAAGACCGAGCTTATGAACGACTCTTGCAGACATAGGAAATGCAGAGATTCCTGCAGCACCGATCATAGGATTAAGCTTCTTTTTAGCAAATAAGTTGATGAACTTTGCGAAAAGCACTCCGCCGGCTGTATCAAAGATAAATGCTATAAGACCGAGACAGAGGATCAGCAGAGTCTGAGGATTAAGAAATGCGTCAGCCTGCATTTTCTCTGCAATTGTAATTCCGAGAAACAGTGTAATAAGATTCGAAAGATCGTTCTTGGCTGTTTCTGAAAGTGAATTAAGAACACCGCATTCTCTTATAAGATTACCGAACATAAGGAAACCAATGAGTGCTACTGCATTAGGAGCAACGAGTCCTGTAAGAACAGTAACGAAGATCGGGAAAATGATCTTTGCTGTTTTAGATACATTTTTTGATGTATATTCCATACGGATCTTACGCTCTTTTTTGGTTGTAAGAAGCTTGATGATCGGAGGCTGTACGATAGGTACAAGGGCCATGTAGGAATATGCGGCTACTATAATTGCACCGATATATTTGGTTCCGAAGTAATTTGCTACAAATATGGATGTCGGTCCGTCAGCTGCACCGATTATTGCGATTGAAGCAGCATCCTTAAGCTCAAATCCGAAGAGTGAAGCAAGACTCAGTGTGAAGAAAATACCAAACTGAGCAGCAGCACCGAATATCATGAGCTTTGGATTTGATAGTAAAGGTCCGAAATCGATCATTGCACCGATTCCGACAAAGAGCAGAAGAGGAAAGAGCTCATTCGCTATTCCACTTTCGAAAAGTATTGAGATAGGACCTTCCTGAAGAATCTCACCGACCTTCTGATTTATGGCTCCTGACATCGGAAGATTAACCAGTATGGTTCCGAAACCGATCGGAAGAAGAAGTGTCGGCTCCATTTCCTTTTTAATGGCAAGGTAAATGAGAACTCCTCCGATGATCCACATGATAATTTGTTTAATATCCAGATTTGTGATATTAGAAAACAGTGAAAATAATTCACCCATTGATATTATACCCCTTTCGACTATTCTGCTAAAATAATGACGTTACACATTATACCATCAAAAATTTTTATTCTCAATATTTCGGTGTTTATTGTAGTAATGTGAATGAAAATAAGTTATTATGATACAGTATGGTTACATTTACTGTATGGTGAGGTGATCATACTGATTCAGCTTTATTCTTTTTTATTGAAAGCTGGTCGGTCGAGTTTTTATTTTATATGGGGGTTATAAAGACATGGGCTTAATGGAAAGACCTGAAGTAAAGAGTCTGGATAATGGTGGAAAATACTGGGAGCATGAGTATGATTCTTTCTATCTGAAGGTGTATGTACCGGCAACGGATATTGATGGAAAGGTGAATAATTATGGTTTCAGAGCACCATTCCTTCTTGTTTTTGAAGAGGAGAGAAAGACGGCTGAGGATGCAGTCAGATTTGCAGAAGACACGGGACTTGCCCGGTTAGCATCCGAATATGATGCAAGTGTTCTTTTCGTATATCCTACCTGTGAAGGTGGCTGGGAGAATGCGGAAGAAAATGTATATATCGATCTGATAGCCGAGACTAAGAATCATTTTATATATGATGACGGAATCGCACCTGTTACGGATTTCTTCGCACAGGAATTTAAGGGATTCTTTATAAGAGGAGCCATATTCCGTGCGGATATTTACAGTTATGGAAAATCCGCAGACTATGTTGCATCGAAGCTTCTGAAGAAAATAGACGGAGAATATCTGTGGGGGCCGGGTGAGATAACACCGGCATGCTGCTCTATGGAGAGACTCAGCGTAGTTCCTCAGATTGAGAGACAGGATATTGCAATTCTCAGTGTCGGAAACAGTGATGATATCAACAAAGCCTTTGAAGGATGCGAAAACCTTCTTATAAAGGGTAAGGCAGAATATATCGAAGACTTTAAGAGCTTTGTGTGGAAATATAAAATGTGGTGCGGCCATATAGAACTTGAACCTGATTTTGATACATTGGGTATAGTAGAGGATGCAGGATATTCTCTTGTAAAGACATCACCTGATAACAGAGGAATATTTAAGGATGAACCTGAACATAAGGTAGGTTACTTTGCTTATTACAATACAACGCTTTTCGATAAGGGACCGGTACCGCTTATGATAGGTTTCCATGGCGGTGGTGATTCATCGATGTATCTCACATTTGTTTCGGGATGGTGGGAAATCGCACATGATGAGGACTTCCTGTTTGTATCTTTAGAGAATCATCAGGATGTCACAGCTACGGAAGTAGTTCAGGTTATCGAAGATCTGAAGCAGAAGTATGATATAGATGAAAAACGTATCTATGCGACCGGATTTTCTATGGGATGCGGAAAGACATGGGATATGTATCATGAATATCCGGAAATCTTTGCAGGTTTCTGTCCTGCAAGTGCATTATTCCCTATCAAGGATAATCCGTTCGGACTTTCGCTTGGAGATCCGAAACTAAATATGTCGGTAGCAGTTCCATTCTTCTATTCGGGAGGAGAAAACTCACATCTTCCTGAACTGCCGTGTCATGCAGATACAGCTCTTGACAGGATAAAGTATCTGGCAGAGGTAAATAAGCTTGCGGCTGATTTTGATCTGAGCTTCGAAGACAAAGAAAACTGGAAGGATGAAATCTACGGAGCTGAACCTGATAAGGTTGAAAAGGTTGCAAATGAGGAAAGAGACAGCATCCTTACAATAAGATATTATAACAGTACTGATGGAAAATGCCGTACGGCACTTGCGAGTGTGAGCAATCAGGTTCATGAATGCAGACAGCATACCTGTAGGGAGGCATGGAAGTTTATATCACAGTTTGTAAAAAAATAGTCGGGTTTGAATATAATGAAATTATATAGCATTGAGGTAGTCATATGAAAAAGGCATTAAGAACATACACATTTAAGGATGTTAAAGTAAATGAAAGTCTCTTTAGAAAGAGAATGGAAATCAACAAGTCTTATCTTCGTGAGCTGGATGATACTTGTCTGCTGCAGAATTATTATTTTGAGGCAGGAATCATTATTCCGGGGCTTATGACAGTTGAAGATCCATCAAAGGCAAATATGCATTGGGGATGGGAAGCACCTTCCTGTCAGCTGAGAGGACATTTCCTGGGACATTACATGTCTGCAGCAGCTGCAGTTGTTGCAAATGACGGAGACGCAATACTTGATGCCAAACTTCGACATATAGTAAGTGAGCTGAGCCGTTGCCAAAAGATGAACGGCGGAAGATGGGTAGGCTCTATTCCGGAAAAGTACTTTGAGATAATGATCGAGGACAGATATATCTGGTCGCCTCAGTATACAATCCACAAGCTCCTGATGGGACTTCTGGATACATATAAATATACCGGAAATGAGGAAGCTTTGAAGATTCTTTCGGGAATGGCAGACTGGTTCATAGACTGGACAGAGGATATGAAGAAGAGAAGTCCGGAGACAATCTATAAGGGTGAGCAGGCAGGAATGCTTGAAACCTGGGCAGATGCGTATTCGGTTACAGGCGACGAGAGATATAAGATACTTGCGGAAAATTATAAGGATCAGGGAATTTTTAGGAAAATAAAGGCAGGAGCTGATGCTCTTACCGATGAGCATACCAACGCCAGCATTCCGATCATTCAGGGAGCGGCAAAAATGTATGAGCTGACAGGAGATGAAGATTGGCGTAAGATCGTTGAAGTTTTCTGGGATCTGGCTGTATCAAAAAGAGGCATGTATGCAACTACGGGACAGAATGCGGGAGAATTCTGGATTCCGCCTATGAAGATGGGCGAATACAGAGGTGACCGCGGACAGGAATTCTGTACAGTATATAACATGGTACGAGTTGCGGAATATCTCTTCAAATGGACCGGAAACTCAGAGTATACCGACTATATAGAAAAATGTATCTATAACGGCTTCCTGGCACAGCAGTCAGCTGAGACAGGTATGCCGACATATTTCCTTCCGATGACTACCGGTTCTCATAAAAAATGGGCTTCCAAGAGAAATGATTTCTGGTGCTGCCAGGGAACTATGATCCAGTCGGCAACGAAATATCCTGAGATGATCTATTCAGCGGATGATGAAAACAAAATACTGTTCGTAAATCAGTATATTCCATCGGAGCTTTCTTCAACACTCGGTGATAAGAAAGTAAAGGTGGTTCAATCCCTTGGAATGATGGGAAATGAAGTTGTTACACTTTTTGAGGAGCATTCTATAAGTGAAAAGTCCAGATGGAAGCTGAGATTCAAGGTTGAGGAGGCAGATGAGGCCTTTACACTTGCACTCAGAATTCCGGAGTGGGTTGAAGGAGAAGCGGAGGTATCTGTAAATGGTACAGCTTCAGATATAAAGAAGGAGTCCGGATATGCACTGATTGATGGCATAAAGGGCAGTGACGTGATTGACCTGTTCCTTCCTTCCGTAGTTAAGGCTGAAAGACTTCCTGATATGAAGCATCTGGCTGCATTTGTTGACGGACCGATAGTTCTTGCGGGACTAACGGATGAAGTGGATGTGATCAGCGGAGATTTTGATAATCCGTCAGAATTCCTTGACCCGGTTACGGAACATGCATATGATATATTTGTATGGCTTCAGAATAATTACAGGACAAAACGTCAGCCGAAGGCTATCAAGTTCATGCCTCTCTATGATGTAAAGGATGAAGCATATACATTATATTTCGAAGAAGCGAAAAAATAATTCGGTTGAACTTTTTATCTGCGGTAAGCAGCTGAATATATGAGAAGGAGGATTTTACTATGGAAACAAAAGCGGCAGTCATTGCGATCATTTTGAAGGATGTTAAGTCATCACCTGAGATCAATGCGATTCTTCATGAATATAATGATTGTATAATCGGAAGAATGGGAATCCCTTATCGTGAGAAGGGAATCAATATCATAAGTATCGCAGTTGATGCGGATATGGATACGATCAATACCCTTGCCGGAAAGATCGGAAGGATTGAAGGAGTATCTGCGAAGACAGTATATTAGAAATGAAAGAGCCGTCCTGACCCTGGAAAAGTTTAGGACGGCTTTTCTTAGTTTTCTTAAACAAATACAGGATCGGGTGAGGGGGACTCACCTTCTGACTATCCTGTTAAGCATATTTTAGTTTAATCAATTCCGGTTGTCAAAAGCATTTTCATCTAATAAAGAATGAGGGTAATTTTTTGGACAATATCATATAAAATGGGTTTGTTACGGAGAGTAACAGCCCTGTTACAGTACGTTTCTTGCGTGTTTCCGGTTTTTTGGGATAAGCTCAGACCATAAGGTGCATGAGCGGTCAGGATGATGATCAGTAATTGAACATTGATTGTGAAAAAAATCCTGACTTGCGAAAAAAGCATCGGTAAGAGTAAAATATTTAATAACGGAGGACATGTAAAATGACGTTTGGAGAGAAACTCAAAAATGCAAGAAAAGAAGCAGGATTTACGCAGGAACAATTTGCCGAAAAAATGAGCATATCAAGATCGGCAGTTGCAAAGTGGGAATCGGACAAGGGTATGCCTGATGTAAACAACCTGAAGATTATGTCACAGCTTTTGGGAGTCAGCATTGATCATCTGCTGGATGAAGATGAGAGTCTTAATCTGATGGAAACAAGAGAGCCGATCAATCTGGACAGCTTCGAGAAAACCGGACATTGCAGAGATAAGAAGGATGCGGCATGCTTTGCCAGATTTCCGAATGCAGATGCCATCTATCCGCTGATCAGAACAAAGAAGATGAATAAGAAGGAGGCAATCCTGGACTTCCTGGTTCTGCCCGGAGTAGTGCAGATGGTAGATTATATCAATAACTCCGATGGATATTATCTGGTTGAAGAGTCTGGAAAACAGTTGCTGGTTCGTATATCATCGGACTTCATGTTTATAAGTCAGCTGACAAATAAGGTGGATCCGAAGAAGTTTGAGATTGATAATAATGTGTTTAAGAAAGCAACATATCGTTTGAAATGATTATACTCAAGTCTAGTTGACTAGACGAATCGAAATATGACTTTAGTCACATCGGAAATGTATCTTTTCTCACTACAAAACAAAATATTGAATTTATATAATGAGTGTGTCAGATGGAGATAGACTTCATCGGCACACTCATTTTTAGTTAAGGATTGAAAATTAGATATTTTGAAGAATGGAGAGACTATGGGAACAATATTAAAGCTGAACGAGCTGACAAAGAAATACGGCAACAAGGTTGTTGTGGATAATCTCAATATAGAAATAGAGGAAGGCGAGATATTCGGACTTCTCGGACCGAACGGAGCCGGAAAAAGTACCACGATGAATATGGTATGTGATCTGGTGAAGCCGACTCTCGGAAATGTAGAGTTCTTCGGAAAGGACTTTCAGAAGAATCGTAAGGAACTGGTCAATAAGCTCGGATATATCCCACAGGACCTAGCAATACACGGAAATCTTAAAGCCTGGGAGAATGTTGAGCTCTTCACTTCACTTTACGGAATCAAGGGTGCTGAACTGAAGAAGAGGATTGATGAAAGTCTCGAATATGTAGGACTGCTCGACAGGAGAAATGATTTCGCAAAGACATTTTCCGGAGGTATGAAAAGAAGACTTAATATCGCATGTGCTATAGGCCATCATCCAAAGCTTCTTATCTTTGATGAGCCGACAGTCGGTATCGATCCGCAGTCAAGAAACTTCATTCTGGATAAGATTAAAGAATCCAACGAGAACGGAGCTACAATCATTTATACCAGTCATTATATGGAAGAGGTTGAAGCTATCTGCAGCAGGATAGCCATTATGGATAACGGAAAGATTATAGCAATCGGTACTAGCGAAGAACTTAAGAAGATGGTTGTCGAAGATACATCAACCATCACACTTGAGGAAGTATTCCTCACACTTACAGGAAAGAAACTCAGAGATTATTAAATGCATATGATAGGCAAGGAGATTACTATGAACAGAAAAATAGGTATGATAGGTTCTTTGGTAAATGCTTTTACCGTGCTTATGTTTGCGTTATTTTTGCTGGCAGGCTGGTCCTTTGGATATTTCTTTGTGTGTATCTTTCTGGCACTTAGCTTTGTATGTATGGTTTCGGCACTGGATTCCGAGGGCACCGATCAGACGAAAGCAGCCGGCAGAACGGCACTTGTATTTGCCGGAATGTATGCAACGCTGATCCTCATCGTATACTTCACGCAATGCACAACGGTCCTCAATGAGAAACTGGGAGAGGAAGCAAGCAGGATACTGAACTATAGTTACATGGGATTTATGTTTAATCTGGACTTGTTAGGATATGGGCTCATGGCACTTTCGACGTTCTTTATCGGACTGACTGTCAATGTGAAGAATAAGAAAGACAAGTTATTGAAGATTTTGCTGTTAGTGCATGGCCTTTTCTTTCCGGGATGCCTGATCATGCCGATGACGGGTATTTTTATGGGAAATCACGGTTCCGGCTCGAACGGAGGCGTGATCGCACTTGAAATATGGTGTCTGTACTTCCTGCCTATCGGAATCACAGCGTTCCTACATTTTAAGGAACAGGGCTCCGGGCAGACGAAGGCTGTATAACAGCCGGAGAAAGGAACAAAGAGGTAAAGAAATGAACAGATATTTGATCAAAAATAATATAAAGCTTATGTATAGAAGCTGGGGCAACATCCTTCTTTTTGTCATTATGCCGGTCATACTTATATTCTGTCTGTCAAGCGCCTTTGAAACCTTGATGAGCAAGTATGAAGAGACTGAGATGAAGGCAGGATCCCGCATAGAAGGAGACGGAATAACACCGGAGATGATAGAGGCCATGAATGTGGTGGCTGAGGAAAATGATATAACGCTAAGTGAGTATCCGACAGGAGATCCTGAGGATCTGATGCATGAGAACTCCCTTACAGGTTTTATCATTTTTAAGGATGATACTTATACTGTATATGAAGAAAGCTCGGCCAAGGGAAGGGCACTCGAGTATTTTGTAAATGCATTCTACGAAAATGCAGCGGCTACAGCAATGGGAGTGAAAACAGATGCTGCAACACTTACGGTGGAACATCCGGAATATAAGGAAAGCATAGATTCAAAGGATTATTACGGAATAGTTGAGATCGTATACTTTGGATGGTGCGCAATATTTGCAGGTGCCGGAATTTTAATAAATGAGAAGAAATATAAGATCAGAAAGAGATATCAGGTTGCGAATCTGACACCTTTCAAGGAATATATGAGCAAATTTATTCCGATAGCAATAGTAGCTTCGATCGGTACCGTGATCGCTGCGTTACTGACGGTGGTTTTACTGGGAGTACATTGGGGCAATCCGCTGATTTCAATTATTGTACTGGTTGCATCCGTTGCGGCAGCTACCGCAATGGGAATCATGATCTACAGCATTACAGATAGTATGGTCGGAACAATCATAGTCACATTTACGATTGTATGGATCTTCGGTTTCTTTGGAGGTGCATTTGAGACCTATATCTTCTCATCACATCCGATGAGTGTGAAGCTCATGTCTCCGATATATCATATCAACAGAGTACTTACGGAGTTATCATGTATGGGACGCAGCGATTATGTGGGAAGTGCAGTCGGTTACGCAGGTCTGATAGTAGCTGCATCTTCGATCATAGCCATACTGTTCGGACAGATCAGAAAGAGAGGAAGAGCATGATAGTTTTAATAAAATCCAGCATTAAGCTTTTGATAAGAACAAAGATAATCTGGCTTTTTATCATAATAACGCCGATATTATCGACAATTATCCTTAAAAGTAATAATAATTATACTTCGTATCAGGATGAGCTCAGCAGCATAGTTGAACTGGAAAATGCTGACGAAAAAGTCGCCTATTATGGCTCGAAAGGTGATTGTGTAATTAAGATATATGATGCTTCCGGTTCGGAGCTTTCAGATTACCTTATAGACAGACTGGCAGACAGCGGAATGTTTATACTCTGCCGGGCAGATATTTCAGGGGAAGAGAATATAGATGAGTTTATACAGAACCATATAGAGTTTGACGGAAATGAGGACAGAATGGGAGCGGCTCTGTATATTACATCTGATTTCGGTAAGAAGATTCTGGACGGTAAGACCGCTGAAGCACTTACCATGTATGTGCTTTCGGATGATGCGAGAATCGATGCATTTGAAAGTGAGTTGACATTGCAGCTTTCCCGAATGGACTCTTTCAGAGTAGGTGCAGAGGGTGAAAAAGAATTAGTTGAAGGTTTAAAAAATATAGATGATATGAATCCGAAGAAGGATATAGTATCGGTGGATACCAACAAGGCAAGGAAGCTTACGGAAGAGCAGATAAATCAGAAAGCCCAGATGGGATATGCATTTTCGTTCCTGACACTTGGCTTTGTATTTGCTGGATTCTTTGTGGCAAGCGGAGTTATCAAGGAACAGAAGAACGGAGTATTCACAAGAGTAAATCTTTCGAAGACCAGCACACTTACATATTTTACTTCGAAGTTTGTATCTGTATTTTTGGTATCGGTGCTGATGACCGGTGTAGTCGGTGCATGCAGCTTCATGCTTGATATGAATGATATGGGAATGGGAAGGATAACATTTCTCGTATTGATCTTTATGATGGGACTCATATTCAGTTCACTCAGTATGTTTGTGGCAATTATGCTGAATGATATATTCAGTGCAAGTATAGCATCATTTACACTCTGGTGTACGTCATCGCTCTTCAGCGGACTTTACTTCCCTCTGGATGATACTTCGAGAGGCATAAAGATCCTCTCTTCTCTGATGCCGCAGAAATGGTTTCTGGATGGAACAGAAATGATATTTGTTGGAGACAATAAGGTTTTTAGTATGTTAATATGTATTACAGCAGCATATCTTATATTGACCTTAAGTCTCGGAGGTATCGGGCTTAAAGTCAGAAGGAGCACGGAGTGGGGAGTTTCATAAACGACAATATCCTTAAAGAAAAATACTTTCTTATAGCCCGTATAGTGATCATGCTGCTGCTTGGTCTGTATGGGATAGACGGAATAGATGATAAGACAGGAGTATCTGCAGAGATACTCCTGCTTGTTGCGTTATATATATCCGTAATCTGCCTGAAGGAATTTACCGAGGGTAAGAAAGTACTTATCTTTATAGCAGCGGCAGCTGCTGCGTATATAGCTCTTTTATATTTCGGAGGTATCAGCTTCAGTTTTATGGGAGTATTTCTATATTATGAGCTGCTGCTATATTTAAAGGCAAACCGCTTCTGGTATTATCTGATTTACCTTAATATTTTTATCGAGAGGTATCTTCTTGTAAGATTAATAGGGGAGGAGCCTATGGCTCTTGTAACAGAGCTTATCATACTCACAATTATGCTTATTTTCTATGTGCAGCATGAGTTTGTTGTCACGGATTATGAGAAGCAGATGATGCAGGATACTATAGCCCAGCAGGGTCTGAAAAGAGATATGCGTATTCAGGAAAATACTGCGAGAGAACAGATGAAGAAGAACATGCTTATGGCGGAGAACAAGGTTCTTGCGGAGAGAGCGACTCTGTCGCAGACCCTTCACGATAAGCTTGGCCATAATATTAACGGCTCTATCTATCAGCTGGAAGCGGTGAAGCTTCTGATGGATAAGGACCCGGAGATGGCCCGCAGTATGTCTCAGGCTGTTATAGATCAGCTCCGCACCGGAATGGATGAGATCCGCGCCATCCTCAGGAAGGAGAGGCCGGAGAAGAAGCAGATGGCACTGCTTCAGCTTTACGAACTCTGCGAAGATTGTAATAGTAAGGGTGTTGAGGCTGAGCTCCTGAATGAGGGAGATATCTCGAAGATTCCGGACAGTATGTGGGAAGTGATCCTGGACAACACCTTTGAAGCCGTGACCAATTCCATGAAATATTCGAAATGTAAGCATATAAATATCAGCATATCGGTTATGAATAAGCTGGTGAAATGTACCGTTACCGATGATGGCGTAGGCTGCCCGAAGATTGAAGACGGAATGGGAATCTCCGGAATGAGACAGAGGGTAAGAATGTCGGGCGGTTCAATAGATTTTGAAACAGAAGTTGGCTTCAAGGTAAGTATGCTTCTTCCGCTGGAGTAGCAGCCCGAAGAGTTAACGTTGGTATAGAAGTTTGGAATATTGCTTATGGAACAAAAAACCTGGAGTATGCCGTCGTTGAAGAATATTGGAAATTTACGGGGCAACATACCGTGTGGATATTAAAGAGGATAATGTATGGATAAGATTAAAGTGATCATAGCTGACGACAGTGATTTCGTTAGAGACGGAATGAAGATAATTCTTGATGTAGATGATGATTTCGAGGTGCTGGGGACAGCGGCAAACGGACGCGAAGCCATAGAACTGGCCGAGAAGAATAAGCCGGATGTATTCCTGATGGATATTCAGATGCCGGAAATGGACGGAATAGAGGCAACAAAGTATATAGTTGAGAAGGAACTCGGCAAGGTACTGATACTTACGACTTTCGATGACGATGAGCTGGTTCAGCAAGCTCTCAGGAACGGTGCCAAGGGTTATCTGATAAAGAATCATACGCCTGAACATCTGAAGCAGATGATCAAGTCTGTATATAACGGAACAGGTGTTATGGAGGAAAGCATACTCGAAGCTCTGGCAGGTAAAGCCGGTATACAGGGGGATTCGGCCCGGGAGGTTTCAGGTTCCTCGTTCGGTGAAGGCTTTGATTCCGAAGGCTATTCAGAAAGAGAACTTGATATTGTAAAAGCGGTGGCTGAAGGATTATCAAATAAAGAAATTGCGGCGAAGCTTTTCATTTCCGAGGGAACGGTAAAGAATTATATAACTTCGATCCTTGCCAAAGAAAACCTTTCACATCGTACGGCGCTTGCTGTATATTATCTGACGGGAAAAAAATAAAGAAGTAAAGAAGATTGTATTTTACATGAAAAGTGATAATATAGCATGAGACAGGCTGAATCACATTAGATAGTCTGATGATCCGGAAGTGACGGAGAGAAAGGATGTGTCTGATTTTCGAATGATCAGGCAGGATAAAAAAATGAGTTTAAATGATACACCTTCAGGCGAGCGCCTGAGAATAAGCTTTTTCGGAAAGAGAAATGCGGGAAAATCGAGCCTTGTAAATGCAGTTACAGGCCAGGAGCTTGCTGTGGTTTCGGATACACTCGGAACAACAACGGACCCCGTGTCAAAGGCAATGGAGCTTCTTCCGCTTGGCCCTGTGGTTATAACGGATACTCCGGGTTTTGATGATTCGGGCGAGTTGGGAGAGCTGAGAGTAAGAAAGACCAAGCAGATTCTCAATAAGACGGATATAGCGGTCCTTGTTACAGATGCTTCGAGAGAGCTTGATGCATCGGAGCAGGAGCTTATAGATATATTTAAGAATAAGAATATTCCTTACATAGTTGTTAAGAATAAGATGGATCTCGTAAAGGATGCTGACAGTCAGGCGGTTTCAGATGAGAAAGATGCTTCCGGAGTGATATATGTCAGTGCAACCGAGAAGACCAATATATATGAACTTAAAGAGCTTATCGGAAAAAGCGTAAGTACCGACGGCCCGACAGTACGTCTGGTCGGTGATGTTATTTCACCGGGACAGATGATAGTTCTGGTAATTCCGATTGATGAGTCTGCTCCGAAGGGAAGACTGATACTTCCGCAGCAGCAGGCTATACGCGATATTCTGGAGTCGGGAGCATACTCGATATCCACCAGGGAGACCGAGCTTGCGGAGCTGCTTTCTAAAATGAATCCGAAGCCGGATCTTGTAATTACAGACAGCCAGGCTTTTGAGCTTGTAAGCAGTATAGTTCCGAAGGATATAAAGCTTACATCCTTCTCGATACTTATGGCAAGATATAAGGGATTCCTCGATACGGCAGTTGTCGGTGCAAAAGCAATCGACAGCCTGAAGGATGGAGATAAGGTTCTGATCAGCGAGGGCTGCACCCATCACAGACAGTGCGGTGATATAGGAACAGTGAAGATTCCTCGTTTCCTGAAGCAGAAGACAGGAAAAGAACTTGAAATAGTAACAAGCTCGGGAACAGAATTTCCAGAGGACTTATCGGAATTCAGTCTTATAATTCATTGCGGCGGATGTATGCTTACATCACGTGAAATGATATATCGCATGAAATGTGCGGAAGACGCGGGAATTCCATTTACAAACTATGGAGTAGCTATAGCATATATGAAGGGGATACTTCCGAGAAGTCTTGAGGTATTTCCGGAACTTTTAGAGAAACTGAAATAAATACTATTAACTGAGCTTTGGTCGTGTAAATTGCAATACATGAACATGAGAAGTATATAAACAAGGAGGCAGTCCGGTGTATAAATCGGACTGCCTCTTTGTTTACTGTTTATTCATTCATAAGTCTGTCGACCATTTCCCACAGAGCTTCTGCGGAATTGAAGTTTTCCGGAATCAGTTCTGCAGGAGAAATAACGATATCATATTCTTCCTCAAGTGCTTGTACCAGTGAAATGATAGCAAAGGAATCAAGAATATTATCATCAACCAGAGTTGTGCAGGTTTCGATATCTTCTCCCGGAATTATTTCTTCAAGAATTTCTAACAGTCTGTCCATATGAGTCTCCTTTTTAATTACAGATATGTTTTTCATTAGGTTATGAGATTAAAGAGATTTTTCCGTAATGACAGCACTTCCGTCATTGATAGGATTTGTCTCTATATGATCTCTGATAATACGGATATCATCATTATCCCTGATAAGTATTGCGGGAAGGTCGCGGCTCAGGAAAAGTGCGATACCTTCTGTGAGAGCATAGGCTCCCGCAAGATCGAAGGAAAGTACATCACCCTTTTTAAGTTCTGGAAGTACGGCTTTTCTGACCAGTATATCATTTACGGAGCAGAGCGAACCGGCAAGTACGTATTCAGCAGATTCGTCCGGTGAATCAGGGTTCTGTGTCAACTTGTCAGTATTCATTGAACCGGAGTCCTGCACGGACTTGTCTGCGTCCGTTGAACCGGAGTCTGATGACGTCTTTCCATCACCTGAAAGAGTATCGTCATTGGCTGACATTTTGATCACATCTATATACGGCACCTTCATTCCGGCCATGCTACCGTAATAGGTCAGTTGATGAATACCGCCCTCAAGTATAGCATAATTTGTTCCGAATGTGGATTTAATATCTGCAACACCTGTATAATATTTTGCCGCAGGTGCTGCGATAAATCTTCCGTATTCGAAAGTGATATTTTTGAAGATATCTCCGATCCCTGTTTCTTCAACAATCTTTGCGAGACCATCCAGCTGTTCTTCGGCATGCAGAATTTCAGCGGTTCTTCCGTCATTTTCGACGGAACCGAAATAATCAGTACCTATTCCGGGTCCGAATTCAAGGCAGAAGTCCCTGTTATATTTTTCTCGAAGCTCCGAACCATAGGTCTTAAGTTCTGAAAGTTCGGATGAAATGCGCTTCAGGGTTTTCTGTGTTCCGGAGAAAAAATGTATTCCCGCTAGATTCAGATTATCAGATGAATTAACATTTTCAATCAGTTTCTCCAGGGTTACTTTATCGACACCGAACTGGTTGCCTGACGAAAGTCTGATATAGCATTTGAGGATGTGGCCTGTATCTCCGGCAGCTCTGTCGAGCAGCCTGAACTGATCCTCGGATTCTATAGTATATATGCATTTACCTTCTCCAAGAGTAAGGGTCCGCATGATGCTTTTATATGTTTTATTTACGCCTGATATAAGAAGCTTCTCAGGTTTTACACCCTGCCTGATACATATTTCAAATTCTCCGGGAGAACAGACCTCAAGTCTGTCAACCATATCCGAAATAAATCCGGCAAGAACAGGAGCTGCCTTCATTGCAAAGCAGAGTCCTATGTCCGGGAGATATTTTCTCATCAGGTCTGTACGCTCTTTCAGCAGAGAAATATCATACAGATAGAAAGGTGTCTTATATTTTTCTATGATATTTTTTTCGTTCATCATATAACCCTAACCTTTCGCAGTCACGAGGCTTCTGAGATTATTTCTGTCAATCTTTCCGTTCTTTGTGAGAGGAAGTTCGTCCATAAATTTATAAATATTCGGAAGCATATAATCGGGAAGAATCTTCTTAAGTCCTTCCACAATAAGCTTCTTATCGTTTGTCCCTGTGCAGAATGCGATTATTCTGTAACGTGCTTCATCGTAGATACAGCAGGCCTGGAGTATTTCGGGAAGTGAATTAAGTGCTCTTTCTATTTCTTCAAGCTCGATTCTGTGTCCGTTATGCTTTATCTGAAAATCCCTGCGTCCCGCGAAGTAGAGAAGTCCGTCCTTCCAATATCCGAGATCTCCGGTTTTATATAAGCGATTCACGGATCCGTCTGAATCTGTGCTCTCGATAAAAGCTGCATTTGTAACTTCAGGATTTCTGTAATAGCCGAGAGCAAGTTCATTTCCGCCGACACATATTTCTCCTATGTTCTCTTCTGAATCATTTGGGATGATATTTCCATCATCACCGAGAAGCGTGATAGTCTTTCCCGGAAATGTGAAGCCTGCCGGAAGTTTCTCTTCAGGCTGAATATTCTTCGGAACTCTGTAGTATGAGCAGTTGCATGTCACCTCAGTAGGCCCGTACAGGTTGACAAACTCCGCATCCGGATAAACATTCATCCAGTCGGCAAGATGCTTTGGCGGCATTTCCTCTCCGCTGAAGAGAACCTTGTTAATACAAGACGGAATCTTATACATGAACTCATGAAGCCGGTTCAGAAGAACCAGCGCAGATACTGCCCAGATGAGAGTAGTGACCTTATTATCATCCAGCATATCCATCACTCCGTTAGGAAGACGGAAAAATGCAGTAGGGATTATAACCATGGTAGCTCCGCATTTCATGCAGCTGTAAATATCTTTTACAGATACATCGAAATCGAAGGGAGCCTGATTGCCGATTACATCTTCTCCGGTGATATTGAAAAGCTCAGTGAAACTGTCGATAAAACTGATAACAGATGCATGACCGACAAGAACACCCTTTGGAACACCCGTTGAACCTGAAGTGAAATTACAGTAGAGTGGTGCGGATGGTGACTGCTTTTCTCTGATCACACTTAAAGATTTTCGAAGTTCTTCCGAATCGGGATCCTGCAATGCTGCAGATGATCTGAGTTCTGTTCCGATAAAGATATTTCCTTCGTAGCCTGACTCCTTCAGTTTATCCAGATATTCGTCTGAAGTGATCACTGCCTCCGGTTCGAGAACAGAGAGTATATTCTTGATTCTGGGAACAGGGAAATCCGGATCGATAAGGCTGTAGAAACCTCCTGCATATACTGATCCGAAAAAAAATACCAGAGTCAGGACACTCTTCTTAAGCATGACAGCTACAGGCTTCTCATGATGTATATGGGATGAAAGAAGAAAGCCGAGAGCTTTCGAAATGTTAAGCAGCTCACTGTAGGTGCAGGATTCCTTGTCATCCTTTACTGCGATTTTATCAGGTGATCCGAGGGCAGAAGCCTCGAGATATTCGAGTACATTTTTCATATAGATTACCTTTCGGTTAAAAATCAAAATTATCCTTCAGATATTGTATCATATATCGCGATACTTTTTCAGAACCGGAGAGATTTATATGATCTCCTCCGTCCAGAGAATCAGTTGCCCAATCCAGACCAATTTCATCCTTCAGAAGGTTGAGGTCCAGATAGTTTAGACCTTTTGAGTCGGCGAGAGCCTGAAGTGCATTATGACGTCTGTAGTTATGGTTAGTCGGTGAAGGTGCACTTACAAGAACAATCTCGGTACCGTGCTTCTTGCAGAGTTCACATATCTTGTCCATATAGTAAATGTTTGTATTGATTATTGATTCCTTATCGTCAGTCGGAATCATATATTCGCCCCCTGTATATGGATTGACCTCAGGACGTTCATCAAAACCTCGGAAATGTGTGAGCGGTTCGCTATGATTTATTCCGCTGAGTGCCTTCCATGAGTTGTGATACCTGAACACAGGGAAGGTGTGAAACATAATAGAGTTAAAGGAATGAAGTGTTTCACGAGCATCTCCGGAGGTCGTAAAAAACATATTTGCTTCGAGCAGGATAACCTTTGGATTATGAACCTCAAAGAAGTCTTCAATAGCATAATATGCTTCGCTGACTCTTTCACCTGTTGCGCCTACTATATATGAGGATATTTCACCTTCATCAAGCAGGATTTTCGGTGATAAGAGGACTATGGATTCACTGTCACCGAATACCGCAACATCAATAGGAATATCCTTTTCAGTCATTGCCGATACAAAATAAGTATCCTTCTCACCTACGCACTTCGGACGTCCGAGTCTGACCGGATCCATCAGATATGACATTAGTTTCAGCATGACAAAAAGAACTGCGAGGAAACCTGCAATTTCAAGCCATCTCTTTACCTTATGGGATGTATTTGTATTATCGGTGCTTTCGATATTTTTTGGAGTTTTATCAGAAACCTGCATAGATCAGATCCACCTCCTGAAATCCCGGTCCGTAAAGGCCGAATACTAAAAGAATCATAATAAGACCGAGAGTTAGTCCCCATCTGAGAATCATCGGTTTTTCAAGCAGTGCTGCTGTTATTTCAACGCCTCTTTCCCTGATGATACCGACTATCAAAACTATGATAAGCATGACAAAAACAACAACCCAGTCTGCAAGGTCGATGCCCCAGCTGAGAGCAGAGCCGTTCCATACTATCGAAGGGTTGAAGCTCTTGAATATATTTCCAAACATTATGAAACCATCCTTCAGAGAATTTGCACGGAAGAACAGTTCGCCTATAAAGATTACGATCCAGGTTCTGAGGATGCGGATTACTTCCACACCTTTGCTTTTCCTTGTAAGCTTAAGCTTATCAAGAAGTTTATCTCCGAGCGGTTCGAAGATCAGTTCGATCAGAATAATAAAGAAATAGAAGATTCCGTAGAATATATAGGTCCACTTTGGGCCATGCCACAGTCCGTTGCAAAGCCATACCGGAAGCAGTGCCATTGCCGATACGACCATTTTGGTAGGATGCTTACTGAAACGTCCTTTAGCGAATTTATTCCATTTTTTGGCAAGAGAACCGATCGATACAGGATAAAAAATGTATGTCTTAAACCATACACCGAGTGAAATATGCCATCTTCTCCAGAATTCGGACGCATTCCTTGCGAAGAACGGCTGGCGGAAATTCTCGGGAAGTCCTATTCCGAAAATCCTGCCGCATCCCAGTACCATATCGATACTTCCGGAAAAATCCATATATTCCATAACCGTGAAAAGCACTGCGGCAGCAATTACTTCAAAGCCGCGAAGTGTGGTTGATGAGTCAAAGAGAAGATTTACGGCAGGGTAAAGCCTGTCTGCGATAACAAGCTTTTTAACAGCTCCCCAGATAATCCTTATATAACCCTGAATTATGTTTTCGGGATCGATTGAACTGCCTATGAAAAGATCTTCATGTATATCGTTATATGAAGCAATCGGGCCTTCCACAATTGTCGGAAAGAAGGTTATAAAAAGAAGAAGTTTCAGAGGATTCTTCTCAGCGGCAACCTTCTTCCAGTAAACATCGACCATATAGCCGATTGCCTGCATTGTATAGAAGGATATTCCAAGTGGAAGCAGCAGATGCTTAAGAGCGAAATGCTTTTCGCTGCCTGCGGCTTCAAAGATGTGATTAATATTTTCAATAAAGAAATTCGTATACTTCAGATAAAGAAGCATAGCAACAAGTAACAATATTCCTATAGCAAGAACTGCCCGGCTTTTCTTCAGATAAGAGTCTCTGATTTCTGATTTTTCTTTTCTGATCTCATCCTTGGGACGAGCTTTTACGTTATCATCTTCAGTTCGAACAAGGTCTGTAAGAGAGGCTTTCTTCTTATCAAGCTTTTCAAGAAAATGTCCGATAATGAAGCAGACAGCAGCTGCGGTTATTGGGTATAGGAAAATCCGAACACCGACAGAACTGTATGTAAAATAATACGCAAGGCTCATGAGAAGCAGTGCGCACCATCTGAATTTCTTCGGAAATATCTGATATAGGATTATTGCCACAGGCAGAAAAACAACGCCGAAGGCAAGTGTATAATATGCCATAAAAGGATTCTCCGTAACAACTATTTTTAAGCGGCTTTTTAATATGCCGCGGTCAGGTCGGGAACTATTATATCATAAAGAATACCAAATTGACGCACATTATATGAAATGTTATTATATTCCATAACGTATTGACGGATTTTAACGTCTATTAAAGGAATTGATATATGGCAGAAATGGATAAGAAATCAAATCAGGAATTGATCGATAAACTGAAGGATGAGAGAAAACTCACAAAAGGAGAATGGATCACTCTTCTCAGTACATATACGGATGAAGACAGACTTTATGCCGCAGGTAAGGCACGTGAAGTTGCTGACAGCGTTTACGGGAAGAGCATTTTTATAAGAGGAATTGTTGAATTCTCAAATGTTTGTAAGAATAACTGCTATTATTGCGGAATCAGGGCGGGAAATGAATGCCTTGAGAGATACAGACTGACTGAGGATGAAATACTTGAATGCTGCAGAGCCGGTTATGAATACGGATTCAGAACATTTGTTCTTCAGAGTGGTGAAGATCTTACATATACCTGCGACGATATATGCAGGATAGTATCAAAGATAAAGGAAGAGTATCCTGATTGTGCGGTGACTCTCTCGATTGGAGAAAAAACGCGCGAAGAGTATGCGGCATATAAGGCTGCAGGAGCTGACAGGTATCTGCTTCGTCATGAGACTGCTGACGAGGAACATTACGGAAAACTTCATCCTTCGGAAATGTCCTGGAAGAACAGAATGAGATGTCTGAGAGACCTTAAGGAGCTTGGTTTTCAGACCGGCTGTGGGATCATGGTGGGTTCACCTTACCAGACGGTCAACTGTATAGCCGAGGATATGATCTTTATGGAGGAATTTAAACCGGAAATGATCGGCATCGGTCCATTTCTTCCGCATAAGGATACTCCGTTCAGAGATATGCCTAAGGGATCTTATGAACTTACACTCTTTCTGCTCAGTCTTTCGAGACTTATGCTTCCGGAGGTTCTGCTTCCTGCAACAACTGCACTCGGAACTATAAATCCTAGAGGAAGAGAGGAAGGGGTTCTTGCAGGCGCAAATGTTATTATGCCAAACCTTTCGCCGATAGATGTCAGAAAAAACTATATGCTTTATGATAATAAGATCTGCACAGGTGATACGTCTGCTGCATGCAGGGGATGCATAGAAGGAAGAATGGAAAGTATAGGATATAAGGTTGAGATAGCAAGAGGGGATCATATCTCATATGCAAGTTAGAATATATTAGTGAGGAAAGTAGTATGTTTTCAGTTACATTAGGAGGTATAGTCGGAATAATCCTTTTCGGATATACGTATTTACTGTTTACTTATTTAATTGGGAAAGCGTTTAAATGCTATCCATATATGATCAAGGTACTCGAATGGGAAGGATGTAAACGTTCTGAAAAAGAAAAGCGTAAATGGGTTAAAACAGGAAAGTTCAGATTGACCCCGGTAATAGCTCTTGCGACAGGCATGAACAAAAGTGTCCGTGAAGAATATATACTGGGCTATGGGCCTATGGTGGTTAACTTTTTGTTCTATTTCATATTTGTTATTACGCTCAGGATAATCTACGGAAGTGCAATGAACTCGGAGGGGATAGGCTTTTTCTCCGGAATTGTGGAGTTTGGAGCTGCCATTTCGGCATTTGTTGTCATTTTAGCACTGATTTCTGATAGTAATAAGGATAACAAGGAACTTATGAAGCTTTTCAGGGAGCAGAGAGCTAAGTTGATGGACGGAACATATTATTCGGAGCTTGATGTTTATGAGGGACTTGCGATGTCCGGGCGTGGAGCGAAGCATCTCAGGTTGGCTCATTTAAATATGTGTATCAACAAAGCACTGGACAGGGGAGATTATCAGATCCTTCCGAAATATATGAAGCACATGGATGAGCTCCTGATGACAGCAAATGGCTATAATACATCAATGACAAATTATACGGGCTGTTATTATAATCTGCTCTTTTATTCATCATACATTTTTATAAATGTTCAAAATGCATTTAAAATGTATTCACTTATAAAGGACAGGATTGAAAGTGATGAAGATCCGAATGCAAAAAGAATACTTGCATTTTATCAGTATTTTATAATGGGAAGACCGGATCTGGCGGCCAGCTCCGCATATCAGGCCGAGAAGGCGATGGAGAATGTGAATATGGATATGTATAGTGAAGCGGAGCTCAACCTTGACAGAAAGTTCCTGAGAGAACTTAGGAATCGCATGGCAAGTGACAGTAAAGTGAACAGTACTGAGAGACCTATAATGGAATATAATCAGTAAAGGAGAGACAATGATAAAATTTGCAATTTACGGAAAAGGAGGAATCGGAAAGTCGACGCTTTCATCGAATCTGTCTGCGGCATTTGCGGCAAACGGACTCAGGGTAATGCAGATAGGATGCGACCCGAAGGCGGATTCTACAACGCTTCTGAGACCGAAAGAAGAGGTTACTTCTGTCCTTGATCTGGTAAGAAGCAAAAAGAATTTCACTATAGAGGATATGGTTAAGGAAAGCAGATCGGGTGTTCTCTGCGTAGAAGCCGGCGGCCCTGTTCCGGGTCTGGGATGTGCCGGAAGAGGTATCATAAATGCACTTGAACAGCTTGAAGCGAAGGGTGCATATGAGAAGTATAAGCCGGATGTAGTGATATATGATGTTCTCGGAGATGTTGTATGCGGAGGTTTTACTATGCCGATGCGTAAAGGTTATGCCGATAAGGTTTATATAGTGACATCGGGAGAGAAGATGGCCATCTACGCGGCAGCAAATATAGCTATGGCTGTAGAGAATTTTAAAAGCCGTGATTATGCAAAGCTCGGAGGAATCATCCTTAACTGCAGAGGTGTTGAAAATGAAGAAAAGCGTGCGGCAGAGCTGGCGGAGGATTTTGGTACGGATGTTATAGCAACCATCCCTCGGGACAGCATTTTCGAAAAGGCTGAAGCAGAAGGAGGAACCGTTGTTGAATTGTATCCGGACAGCGAAGTAACGAAACTTCTGCTTAAAGCTGCAGATTATATATTTAACAGCTTCAAAGCTTGATTCAATATGAGATATGAAAGCCCCGTCAGGAATCTGTCGGGGCTTTATTAATGCATTTTGGTGGTAATTAAGATGATGAACTGTGAAAATAGTATATAAATGCGTTGAACCGGTTTGACATAGCCTTGTGTGAGGTGATAAAATAACAGAACAAATAAACAAATACCAACCTGATATTGAAACCTATAGGATGTACGAAACATCCGCAGCTTGAGATAGAAGCATGTGGCAATAGTTCTATAGGGAATTACTGCACTCTTCTATCAGTAGAAGAGTGCATTTTTGTGCGTTAATTGAGGCAAGGCAGCATATGCGAAGCATATGCATGTGATATTGCATATGTTCGCAAGCTTGCTTGCAGGAACATAATGCAATATCACATACATATCTGCTTTCAGCAGATATGCAACCATTAAGGAGGCAACCATGATCAAATCCCTTCGGACAACTGAACATAGAATCCCGGAGCCCGTGCTGCTCAAGGATATTGATTTTCCGGTGCCTTTCTATGAAGGACTGCAATACAATGCTCCGGCACGTGGCGTATGGAATATCGTCCATACCGGAATGCTGATTCCGGAATCACATCAGGTTTATGTCTGTGCCCAGGGCTGCCTCAGAGGTGTGATCCTTACTGCAGCCGAAATGAACGAGACAGAGCGTATGTCATGGGTGGCTCTCCGTGAAGAGGATATGTGGAACGGAGAGATGGAGAAACGTGTTATCGAAGGTACTGCACATATAGTTGATCAAATGGATAAACATCCGAGATGCATTCTGATCTATCTCAGCTGTATGCATATGTTCGAGGGCTGTGACTTCACAATGATCACTGATGAATTATCGGAAATGTATCCGGATATAGATTTTGTTGAATGCTTCATGATTCCGACAATGAGAAAAACTATGTCACCGGATTCAATGATGAAGCTGAGCCTATATGAATCGGTAAAAAAACAGGATAAGGATGAAAAGCTTGTTGCAATAATCGGGTGCAACCTCCCGAATGATAAGAAGTCTGATCTGGTTTCATTGATTGAAATGTCAGGGAAAAATATATGGGATATAACAGATTGTAAAACCTACGATGAATACCTGAAACTCGGAGCCGCAGGTACGGCGATATCCTATCTTTCGGTTGCGGATGCATCAGGTAAACAGCTTTCTGAAAGGTTGGGACTTAAATGGCTCCGTGCTCCGCTCAGATTTGATGAGAAGAAGCTGGATGAGAACCTCTATATGATCGGAGAATCATTGGGTATTGAACATGCAGTCATAAAAGAATGGATAGAAGAGCGTAAAACAGCTGCAGGGTCTGCGCTGGAAAGAGCTCATGATTTGATCGGTGACACTGAGATTGCGATAGATTATACAGCATATCCGTACATACTTGAACTTTCGGAACTGCTTATAAAATATGGATTTAATGTAAAGAGAATATATTCTGATAACTTTCCTGCAGATGAAAGAGATGCGTTTGAGAGGATAATCGCAGATGAAAAATGCGCGGATATAATGATATATCCGACAAACGATCCTGCTATGAGATTTGCTGCGGGATGCGGATGTGATCTGAACTCAGATGCGGGATTATGTAAGACAGGAATCGATGCGGGAAGTGCTACAGATGGGGCGGATAAAATGATACTTGCGATCGGACAGAAGGCAGCATATTTTACCGGGACGGAGCACTTCGTTGATATAGTAGAAGGAGGCGGATGCTATGGCTATCAGGCTGTAGAAAAGCTTTCTGAGCTGCTTATAGATGCATATCGGAATCCGAAAGAAACAAAGAAGATCATCAGCCATAAGGGATGGGGGTGCGAGAGCTGCCTATGAATCAGACTGCAAGAATAATATCAATATATGCTGCAGATACATCAGGAGTATGCTCTGGCCTATATGAATTTGGTGGAATGACAGTGATACATGATGCATCGGGTTGTAATTCCACATATACGACTCATGATGAACCGAGATGGTACGATATGGACAGTATGATGTTTATATCGGGACTTACCGAAAATGACGCAGTAATGGGAAATGATGAGAAGTTTATCAGTGATCTTGTTGCAGCGGCTGAAGAGCTTCATCCGGAATATATAGCGATATGTGCTTCGCCGATGCCCGCTATGATAGGCATAGATATGGATGCGATCGCATATGAGGTTGAATGCCGTACAGGCATACCGAGTTTCAATGTTAAGACAAACGGAATGCAGAGCTACATAACCGGAGCAGGAAATGCATTTCTTACTCTGTCAGAGAGATTTACTGCAAAAGATGAGTCTTCGGGTGTACCGGAATCGAAGATCGGCAGGAAGATCAGTGTTAATATTCTGGGAATGACACCGCTTGATTTTCCGCTGGGGACCGACCTGATAATACGTAACTGGATTGAGAGAGAAGGTCTTACGGTTAATGCATGTATCGGAATGGGAACTTCACTTGATGAAGTGAGACGATTAAACATAGCAGATGTAAGCCTTGTGGTTTCATCTTCGGGAAGAGCACTTGCGGAAAGCTTGGAAAAAAGATACGGGATTCCTTTTGTGGTAGGAACTCCATATGGAGAGAATCTTCCGAAGCTTATTATAGAAAAGCTGAAATGTGTGGGAGAGGCTGCTATGGCCGGAGAAACATATTCAGACATAAGTATCTTGGATGAGTGCAGGCTTTATGATAATCGGATTGCGGTTTTGGGTGAGAGCGTTCTTGCAGCGTCGCTTGCTGCCGCCATATCACTGGAAACAGGATATGGTACGAGAGTACTTGAAACTGTAGGTGACGGGGATATGTCTCAGCTTAAAGATGATTCATCGGTAAGGACAGTCGGTGGTACAGAGTTTTTTGGAGATATATCCTGTGATGATGAAGACCGTCTCGAAAAAGAAATAGAGAAATCCGACATTATCATCGGAGACCCGCTCTTCAGACCGATATGTAAAGGAAAGAAGTTTATTGAAATCCCGCATGATGCATTTTCGGGAAGATGCTTTAAAAAGTTTGAAAAGAATATGATAGATACGAAACTTGGTTTTCTGAAGGATATCGGATAAGCTTTAATTTCGTAGAAAAGATAAAGGAGTTTGAAATTATGATCAAGGTTGCCATTTACGGTAAGGGTGGTATAGGTAAGTCGACGGTTACATCAAATCTTTCGGCTGCGCTGGCATCCCTCGGTAAGAAGGTAATACAGATAGGGTGTGATCCGAAGGCTGATTCCACAGCTAATCTTCTTGCGGGAAATCCGGTGACACCGGTTATGAATTATATGAGAGAACATGACGAGGAACCGACCTCGCTGGACCAGATAACAAGAGAAGGTTTCGGCGGAGTTGTATGTATAGAAACGGGGGGACCTACACCGGGGCTCGGATGTGCGGGAAGAGGAATAATAACTACATTTTCCCTGCTTGAAGAACTGGAGCTTAATAAGAAATATAAGCCGGATGCAATCCTCTATGATGTGCTCGGAGATGTAGTATGCGGAGGATTTGCCGCACCTATAAGAGAGGGCTATGCCGATAAGGTTCTGATAGTTACATCCGGTGAGAAGATGGCCCTTTATGCGGCAGACAATATAAACAGTGCGGTTAAGAATTTTCAGGACAGAAGCTATGCAAAGGTAAGAGGCATTGTTATGAACCGCAGAGCTGTCGAGGGTGAGGAAGAAAAGGTACGTGCTTTTGCGGAAAGAACAGGTCTTCCGATAATAGCGGATATTCCGAGAACAAATGACATTATTCATTATGAGGATCAGGGAAAGACTGTTATCGAGGGCGACCCGACACTTGAAGTAAGTAAGAGATTTCTCGACCTCGCAAGACTTCTTATCGAAGAGGATGAAAAGTCCGATAATTAATCTTTTGAATCTGAAAGGTAACAGAGATGACCAAGGCGTTTTACAAAACTGCAAAGGAACTTGCGGAGGCCGGACTTATGGCTCTGCCGGGGGAATTAAAGAGTTCGGAGCATCTGATATACAGTTCTCCGGCAACACTTGCATTTAACTCTCCGGGCGCAAAGGGCTTCGGAGTTAAGCGTGCGGGACTTGCAGTACCTGATTCTGTGATGCTGCTGGTATCACCGGGCTGCTGCGGCAGGAATACATCGCTTTTCCGTTCAGCACCTGAATATAGAGACAGATTTTTCTTCCAGCTTCTGGATGATACGGATATAGTAACTGGCAGACATTTGACAAAGATTCCTCAGGCTGCGGAAGAAATGCTATCGGTTCTTCCGAAGAAACCATCGGCAATAATGATATGCATCACATGCGTCGATGCACTGCTCGGAACGGATATGGAAAGAGTCTGCAGGAAGGTTACGGAGAAAACAGGAATTCCGGCGGTTGCATGTTATATGTATGCTTTGACCCGAGAGAAGAGACTTCCACCGATGGCTGCAGTCAGAACTTCGGTATATTCACTCCTTGAGAAAAGAGAGAAGAGAAATTCGGCAGATATGAATCTGCTCGGATATTTTACTCCGCTTTTTGATTCGTCAGAGCTTTATCCGCTTATGAAGTCAGTCGGGATTAAAAATATACGAGAGTTGTCACGATGCAATAATATTGATGAATATCATGAGCTGTCAAAAGCAAACTTTAATCTGGTTTTAAATCCGGAAGCAAGAGCTGCCGCACAGGACATGCAGGAAAGACTGGGGATTCCCTTTATCGAGCTGCTCAGGCTCTATAGAACCGATAAGATCAGAAACCAGTACAGACTTCTCGGACAGGCTATCGGCGTAGAACTTGATGACACCGAATATTTTGAAAATGCACGTAATGTAATTGATGCATTCAGAGAAAAGCACGGAAAGAAGAGCTTTGCGGTCGGTGAGATACAGAACGGAGATCCTATCGAAATGGCTCTTATGCTTATTGAAGAAGGTTTTGAGGTTAAGGAAATCTTTGCGACTATCGGAGAACTGAATTTCAGATTCCTGAAACGCCTTGCAGAGCTTAGTCCCGAGACAAAGGTATATTCTAATCTGTCCCCTTCCATGCTTCATTATGAGGAAGAGAAGGTTGACTGCTATATCGGAGCGGACTCGGCATATTATCATCCGGATACTCCGGGAATTGACTGGTGCGATGATGAGCAGCCTTTCGGATATGACGGAGTTATAAAGCTTTTCAACAGACTGTCGGAAAAGCTTGGCTGATTTACCGGAGGATTTGATCAATGAAGAAAATGCTTAAATATTTATCACCCTTTGCTCCGGATCAGTCGGGAGCATGCGGTGTCTTATATGAGCTTGGAGGAATCATCGTTATCTGCGATGCAGGAGGATGTGCAGGAAATATCTGCGGTTTTGATGAACCAAGATGGTTCATGAAGAAAAGTGCTGTGTTCAGTGCGGGACTTCGTGATATGGATGCAATAATGGGACGCGATGACAAGCTGATACAAAAGCTTTCCGATGCACAGGATACTCTTAAATGTAAGTTTACGGCAATCGTTGCAACACCTGTCCCTGCCGTTATCGGTACCGATATGAAGGCACTTAAGAGAATGGCGGAAAAGAAAACGGGAGTTCCGTGCATAACCGTAAATGCTGTCGGAACGAAATATTACGATGAGGGCGAGAGTGAAGCCTGGGATAAGCTCTTTCGTGAATTCGCAGGAGCGGATATTTTAGATGCTGAAACTTCCACACCGGACGGCACAAAACCGGAGCCGGCAGCAGAAGCATCCGGAAATGCCAAAGTAGAAGAAGTAGAGTTGTGTTCGCTCATCGGAGTGATCGGAGCTACACCGCTTGAAACAGGATATTCTACATCTGAGCCACTGATTCAGGGACTGAAGAATTACGGAATAGATGAGGCTGTCATTTATTCAATGGGAACAGGGCTTGAGGAAATCAGAAAAGCACCTGAAGCAAAGAAGAATCTTGTGGTAAGTGCTGCGGGGATTAAAGCAGCGGAATATCTGAAGAAAGAGTTTGGTGTTCCTTATGAAGTCGGATATCCTTTTGTTCCGGACAGTGTTGTTTCGGAAGTGAAAGAATATACAGAGTCTTTATCTGATGAAAAAGATGAGAAGAGAGTACTTATCATTCATTCTCAGTTTGCTGCAAACGAAGTACGTAATATCATACGAAATGTAAGTAATAAAGAAAATGTAAGGCTCAGTATTAATTGCGCCACATTCTTTATGCAGGATGATGATTATAAGGAATCCGGAGATATAAGACTTTCGGGAGAAGATGATCTTTGGGAACTCATATCTGAAGAAGACTATGATGCAGTGATTGCAGATGAAGATATTAAGAGACTGCTTACAGCAGCGGGATTTAAAGGCAGGTTTATTGAATTTCCGCATTTTGCAATATCGGGCAGACCGCTCGATGAAGGCAGAACAATTCATGAACTGAAATACAACAGCTGATGATGTAATAAGGATTAACCATAAATCAGAGTATAACAACAGGAGTGAAAAGGAGGTGAAGTCGGTGCTTACATATATGATAAGAGTATACGGAATAGTTCAGGGCGTTGGCTTCAGACCTTTTGTCAGCAGGATATGCAAGGATAATGAAATAACCGGAACAGTTGCAAATAAAGGATCCTATGTTGAAATATTCGCACAGGGAGATAATGTCGGAACGCTCTTCGATGCACTGAGGCATACACCGCCCGATAGAGCAGTGATACTTAATATAATAAGCCGTGAATGTGATATGGACGGATTTGATTCATTTGAAATCATTGAAAGCGAGAGAGATGAAGGGGATATATTTGTTTCGCCGGATATTGCTATCTGTGAGGAATGCAAGAGAGAGCTCTATGATAAGTCGAATCGCAGATATATGCATCCTTTCATTAACTGTACCAACTGCGGACCGAGGCTTACTATTCTTGACTCCATGCCATATGACAGAGAACGTACCAGCATGAAGGATTTTGAAATGTGTCCGGAATGCGAGTATGAATATACTCATCCGGAAACAAGACGCTATGATGCTCAGCCTGTATGCTGTCCGAACTGCGGACCGTCGGTATATCTGATCGAAACCGGTGACGTGAATGGCAAAAATGACAAGAACAGCGGAAATGAAAAGAATGGGGAAAGCAGAATTACAGCTCGCGGCAGAAATGCGATAACTGCGGCGAGACGTGCACTTTCCGAAGGAAAGATAGTTGCCGTAAAGGGAATCGGTGGATTTCATCTTGCCTGTGATGCAAAGAGCGAAGAAGCTGTTGCAAGACTTAGAATGTTAAAACATAGACCGATGAAGCCTTTTGCGGTCATGATGAAAAATATGGAAACAGTCCTCAGGGAATGTAAACTTGAAGATGATCTGTTCGGTACTATGATCCCGGTTGAAGCGAGACCTGAGAATCCCGAAGGTTCTGAGGCAGGTAAGATAAGAGAGCTTCTTACAGGATATCAGAAACCGATAGTATTACTTGAAAAAAGATTGAGTGATGCTGCAAACGTTGCTTCGCATACAAGTCTTGCCGAGTCGGTGGCACCCGATAATCCTTATGTCGGTGTCATGCTCCCGTATACGCCGATCCACATGCTTCTCTTTGATTATGATGATGAGTATGAAGTGTCGGACTGTCTTGTTATGACAAGTGCAAATGCATCCGGAGCACCTATATGCAGAACCGACGAGGATGCACTTTCCGAAATATATGACTTCACGGATTACATTTTATCCAATGACAGAATGATAAGAACGAGAGCGGATGACTCTGTTACCGATTTCTATAAGGGACGCCCTTATATGATCAGAAGGTCAAGAGGATTTGCACCGCTTCCGGTTATGATAAGCAGTAAGCCGGAAGATATGAGCACGCTTAAAGGATGCGTACTTGCAGTCGGAGGCGAACTGAAGAATACATTTGCGATAGCGAAGAATTCGCTTATATACCCATCTGCATATGTTGGTGATATGGAGGATATCAGAACCGTAAATGCACTTGAAGAGTCAATTACGAGAATGCAGTCACTTCTTGAGGCAGAGCCTTCACTGGTTGTATGTGACATGCATCCGAAGTATAATACTACTGCAGCAGCAGAGTCACTTGGACTTCCGGTTATGAAGATTCAGCATCATTATGCGCATATACTTTCATGTATGGCTGAGAATGATCATTTGGATGAAGTGATCGGAGTTTCCTTTGACGGAACGGGTTACGGAACCGACGGTACAATATGGGGAGGAGAATTTCTCAGATGCAGTGTGTCGGGATTTGAGAGACTTGGTTCCATCACACCGTTCATACAAAGCGGAGGAGATCTTTCTTCGAAGGAAGGATGGAGGATTGCGGCATCGCTGCTCGGCGATTTTGCGGGAACTAAAGCAGCAGACATGAATGCGGAAGGAACGGAGAATCCTTCTGATCCGGAAATCAAAGCTCATGCCTCACTTGGCAAAGAAGTGATATGTAATGATCTGAAACTGTGTTCGCCTATGGAATTCTCACTTCTGGAGAATATGGCGAGGACCGGAATAAACAGCATTATCTCGACAAGTGCAGGAAGACTATTCGATGCGGTAAGTGCGATACTCGGAATCAGAAGAAGCTCGACCTTTGAAGGAGAAGCTTCAACTGCGCTGATGTTTGAGGCAGAAAGATATCTGAAGAAGAATTTGGACAAGATAAGCTTTACCGCCGCTGAAGGACTTGATATATCGAAGGATTTTACAAGCAGTCTTGCAAGAGATATTGCGGTCAGAGTCCTGAATGGAGAGGATAGAGGCAGGCTTGCCTATATGTTCCATTCGAAGCTTGCCGGATATATCATTGAAAGTTGTATAAGATATTTAGATAAAACGGGAATAAGAACGATCGCTCTGAGTGGCGGTGTATTTCAGAATAAGCTTCTTCTCGGTCTTGTTGATGAAGGACTTAAAAAATCCGGGCTGAAAGTTCTACGCCACAGTCTGATACCACCGAATGACGGAGGAATCTGTGTAGGACAGGCGCTTGCCGGAATGGCTGCGTTATCCCGGGAACAGTAAATGTTACTCTATAGTAAAAGCATTAGAGAGTAGGAGGATAACCCCTATGAATAATATTCAAATTGCGAAAGAAACTATGAGAATAACCGAGGAAGGCAAGTACAGATTTGACGGCAGAGAGATTTCTCTTCCGAAAGAGGATTATGAAGAAGTTATCGTGATCACTCCGGAAGAAGGGCAGGAGTTTCTGGCAAATGGTATTTCATCATATAAGTCTTCCGAAATGTGTGGGATTAAAGTTATAAATGCAGATTCTTTTCAGGCCGGTAGGGAGTATGATAATCCACTGGTCATGAACTTTGCAAATGCTCATAATCCGGGAGGCGGTTTCAGAATCGGAGCCAATGCACAGGAGGAAGCACTCTGCAGATGCAGTACACTTTATGCATCGATCAATTCGAATAAAGCATCGGAAATGTATAAATATAATAATACACATATGAGCCGTGTCGAATCAGATTATATGCTCATTTCTCCGAAGGTTGCAGTGTTCAGAAACGAAAAGTATGAGATGCTTTCCGAACCTGTAATGATGGGAGTTGTAACAGTACCCGCACCGAACAGATATGGTGCAGCACTTCTTGCCGGAAAAGAACTTATAAAGAAAACATTTCTTACGAGGATCAGGATAATGCTTGCGGCTGCCGCAAAGTACGGTTATAAGAATATAGTACTCGGTGCCTGGGGCTGCGGAGCCTTTGGTAATAATCCGAACGATGTAGCGGAGTATTTCAGGCAGGTGATAATCGATGAGGATTACGGCAGATGTTTTGATGAAATATGCTTTGCAATATATGGCCGTGAAAACGGAGAAAATATAACAGAATTCAGAAAAGTGTTCAGTGAATGATCACTTTCAGTAAATAATAAAATCATAAAAATATAAAATCATATGATAAGTAGAATACAAAATTTACCGGAGGGCCTTGTCCCGTCGGAAAAACATGGAGGGAATGAAAATGTGTGTAGGACTTGCTGCAAGAGTAGTAAATGTTAAGGATGGAACTGCGGTTATCGATGCAGGCGGAGCAAAAAGAGATGTTAGTGCAGAGCTGCTCGAAGATCTTGAACCGGGCGATTATGTTATGGTTCATGCGGGTGTTGCCATAGCGAAGATAACAGATGATGATGCCGATGAAACAATGGATATCCTGAAGAAGCATGCAAGATAAATGAAGTATGCATATTACGGAAGTACTTTGGACAGCCGGAGTATTTTTGTTCAGGCAGAGATTAAGATATTTAAGATATTCATGCAGAAGCAGAATTCGGGAAGTATATTCAGGAAGGATGATTGATCAATGGTTGGATTAATAGTTGCACGTTCAAAGAATAACGTGATCGGTAAAAAGGGAATGATCCCATGGAGAATAAAGGGTGAGCAGAAACAGTTCAAGGAACTCACTACCGGTAATGTGGTTGTTATGGGCCGAAAGTCTTATGAAGAGATAGGCCATCCTCTTCCTAACAGAGAGACGATAGTTGTTTCAAGAACAAAGAAGTATGAAGGTGAAAATCTCAGGACTGCTGCTTCTGTTGAGGAAGCAATAGCTATGGCGGGAGATGATAAAAATGTTTATATATCCGGAGGATACGGACTGTATAAGGAAGGGCTTCCGCTGGTTGATGTAATGTATATTACTGAGGTGGATACTGTCGTTGAGGACGGAGATGTATTCTTTCCTGAATTTAATGAGGATGATTTCGATGTGACTGTCGGTGAGACAGGCGGCGATGAGATTAAGTTTACGAGAACAACTTATACCAGAAAAAAGGATAGAAGATAAGGATAAAGTGATGAGTGAAGTAATAGAAAACGCAAGAGAGATAATAACCGGCTACAAGGGCCGTAAGCTCCGCATCATGGAGGTGTGCGGAACACATACTCATGAGATATTCAGACTTGGAATCAGGAGCCTTCTTCCTCCTGATATCGATCTTATTTCCGGACCGGGCTGCCCTGTCTGCGTAACTCCGGTAGGATTTATAGATGAGGCAATATATCTTGCACTGGAGAAGCATTGTACGATCTGTACCTTCGGTGATCTGATCAAGGTTCCGGGAACAAAGCAGAATCTGGCAGGTGCAAGAGCAGACGGAGCTGATGTACGCCCTGTATATTCACCGGATGATGCAGTTGAACTTGCAAAGGAAAATCCGGAACTTGAGGTTGTATTCCTTGCGGTCGGATTTGAGACGACGACACCTTCTGCATGTCTTGCGGTTAAAAAGGCAGAGCGTCTCGGACTTAAGAACTTTTCAATCCTTACAGCAAACAAGACTATGCCTAATGCTTATCAGAAACTGAAGGGAAGTGCGGATGCATTTCTGTACCCCGGACATGTTAATGCCATTACAGGAAATTCCGTATGCGAGAAGCTTAAGGAAGAAGGCGTGTCGGGTGTTGTTGCCGGATTTACGGCAAATGAGCTTATGACGGCACTTGCGGTAACAATAGATAACCTTGAGAAGGGTGAGCCTTTCTTTGAAAACTGTTATCCGAGAGTAGTTAAATCTGAGGGCAATACAGCTGCACAGAAGATTATGAATGAGGTCATGGAACTTTGTGATACAGAGTGGAGAGGCCTCGGAGTTATAGAAATGTCAGGCCAGAAGCTGAAGGCTGAGTATTCAGATTTTGATGCCAGGATCAAGTATGATATGCCTGAGATCAAGGGTAAGCCTAATCCGGCATGCCGCTGCGGAGAAGTACTTCAGGGAAAATGCAAGCCTTCGGACTGCCCTATGTTCGGCAAAGCCTGTACACCGCTTCATGCAGTAGGTGCCTGCATGGTATCAGATGAAGGCGCTTGTGCGGCTTATTATACATACGGAGCTTCGGTTCAGTAGAAGATAGAAAATGTTTAATGACAGAATAATTATATATAGTAAGACGAAAACATTATAGTAAATTTAGTATGATAGGAAGGAGGCCGATTGTTTGGCAGGATAAGAGATTTATGAAATGTGTCTCATAAGATCCGCTGAACAAAAGGACAACAAATATGGACGATAAAATTACACTTGCACACGGCTCAGGCGGAGTTCAGACGAACGAACTGATTGGTAGTATATTCAAGAAATACTTTGCAAACCCATATCTTACGGCCGATGATGCAGCTGTACTTGATATGAGTGTGGGAAAGATAGCAATGTCTACGGATGGATTTATAGTTTCTCCGTATGAATTTCCGGGAGGAAATATCGGAAAGCTTTCAATCTGCGGAACGGTCAATGATGTTGCTTGTATGGGAGCAAAGCCTGAATACCTGACATGTTCTTTCGTTATTGAAGAAGGCTTCCCTGTTGATAAGCTTGAGGAGATTGCTGAGGCTATGGGCAAGACCGCTGAGGAGGCAGGTGTTTATCTTGTAGCCGGTGATACAAAGGTGGCCGGAAAAGGACAGGTTGATAAGATATTTATTACAACTACCGGCATAGGCCATATAATAGATGGTGCATCAACCTCGGGTGCTTATGCTAAACCGGGAGATAAGATTATTGTGACAGGTGATATAGGTCGTCATGGCTGTACAATCCTTCTTGCGAGAAATGATTTTAAAATCGATGCTGATGTGACAAGTGATTGTGCTCCGCTTGCAAAAAATGTTGCAGCAGTACTTGATGCTACAAAGGATGTTCATGTAATAAGAGATGCTACAAGAGGAGGAGTCGGAACAGTACTTTATGAAATAGCTGCAGAAAGTAATGTGGGTATATCTCTTGATGCTGATAAGATTCCTGTTCAGGACAGCGTCCGCGGCGTATGTTCTATGCTGGGACTTGAACCGCTATATCTGGCGTGTGAAGGAAGACTTGTAATCTTCGCACCTGCAGAGGAAGCGGATAAAATAGTCGAAGCACTTCGCGGATGTAAGAATTCTGAAGGAGCATGCATCATCGGAGAAGTAACGGAAGAAAATACAGGTAAAGTTATACTTAATACCGCTGTGGGAGCAAAGACATTCCTGTCACGCCCAAGCGGAGAATTGTTACCGAGAATATGCTGATGCAGTTGGAAAGATGAACGTACACTATAACAATTTTAAAAAATATTAATTATGTTGTTGACAGTAAAGGTCGAACGTGTTAGACTTGTTTTTAGGTTGAACGCGTTCGACTTTTTGCGTAAAAAAAGTATATTTTGAAACAATTTGGAAACAAATGAGGTATATGATTCCGACAAATGATCTATTTAGAAAGGGTATTCGGTTCAGAACCGTAGTATTTATCGGATGAAAGAGTTATTTGCTGAAATTCTGAATATGAGCATATCTGCAGGCATATTGATAGCTGTCTGTATTGTTATTCGTATGCTCTTTAAGAATATGCCGAAGTTTGTGAGATGTCTGATGTGGCTGCTGGTTGCGGTAAGACTTGTAATACCATTCTCCATAGAAAGCCCGTTCAGTATGCTTCCGAAGAAGGATTATGTGACTGTTTCGGTTACGCAGGGAGAAGTAGGCAACAGCGAGTATTACACAGCCATAACAGTTAATCCTTCATCAGCTGCGCAAGAAGCCGGTATGAAATATGTCCATGAAGAAAATGGAGAGACAAAGGAAGTAAATACTCATTCTGATATGAAAACAACTGCGGCTGCTATCGGTCTGATGGATATTCTGTCGATAGTCTGGGTTGTCGGTGCAGGTGTTGTCATGATATATGCACTTGCAGCTTATATCAGACTCAGACACATGATCGGAGATGCTGTAAAGCTTCGCGGCAATATATATCAGTCCGAGAAAGTCGGTAGTGCATTTGTACTCGGAATAATCAGTCCGAAAATCTATATTCCTTACGGACTTGATATTAATGAGCTTTTTATGGTTGTGAATCATGAGAAAGCGCATATAAAGAGAAAAGATCATTTTGTTAAACCTTTAGGATTCATTATTACAGCAGTTTACTGGTTTAATCCTTTTGTATGGATTGCTTACATCCTGCTCTGCAAAGATATAGAACTGGCATGTGATGAAAAAGTTATAAAGAGAATAGGTTATGACAAGAAGAAGGCTTATTCACAGACACTGCTTAACCTCAGTATCCCGAGAAAATATATCACAGCTTGTCCGGTAGCATTTGGCGAGCTGGGAGTAAGTGAAAGGGTGAGGAATGTGTTGAAAATGAGAAAAGGCAGAAAGATAATTCTGGTTGCGGCTCTTGGAGTATGCGGAATTCTGGCCTTGGGATTCCTGACTTATCCGAGAAGTTCTGCTGAGGAGAAAAAAGCAATCGCCGCAGATAAACTGGAACAGGAAATAAAGAGCGAAAATATTTCGGGGTTTGAAAATGCGGAAAAGCCAGTAGAGTCGGAACCGGATATCCGGGCAGATTTCGTTGCCGAAGAAGAGAACAATTCTTCAGAAAAAACTCCTTTAAGGGAAACAATAATACTCGAAGAGGGTGATTCCGGTGCATCATCCAAAGAACCAAGATATGTATTTTATTATAATGATTACGATAATGATGGAATAACCAACATTTATATAAATACCGAAGATCTTGTAAACCCTGATGAACCGCATTTTGTAAATTTAGGTGATAATAAGGTCGTTGGAATAAAAACCGATGATCCGAATAAGTATTACAGCTGTAAGCCGGGAGAGGTTTATTCGATAGTTTTCTGGCCGGTTCTGAGTGACGGCGTTATGGAAAAGCATCTGAATTATTCAAAAGATGGAACAAATATAGTGACAAATGCAGATGTTAAGGTCGTTAGTGTAAATGACGGTACTGTTATGGACATGGGTCTGAGTGATGATAATGTCGCATATATCACAATAAAAGGTGATAATGGACTTACATACACATATGACGGACTTGATAATGACGCCGTTTCGGTTATTGTCGGAGATAAGGTACAAGCAGGTGATGTAATATCTAAGCTTTACTCATATGACTCTTCGAAAGAAGCAGTTTTGAATTTCAAAATATGTGACGAATATGGTATGAACATGGAGCCTGTCATGGCAGAGATTCCGTAAAGCAGACCTTTAATGAGAAATAAATAGCAGAATCAGGTCAAGGATCACTCAGTGAATGATTCTGCTATTTTTGTACACATTTTTTGGGGGATTGTGCAGAAAAGTAAGGATATTATTCAGCTTATGAAATGGCTGATATGTATAAATATTTAAATCGAGGGTAGAAAGGACTTTAGATATGAGATTAAAAAGAAGGTTAATTGCAGTAACACTTGCAGCATCGATGATACTGGGGACTGTCGGATGCGGTAAGAATACCGGGAATACGGATAGCACAGCGGCAGCTGATTCCAAAGCAGTTGCAGAAACTACGGAAGCCGAAGTTGATGTGAAGAATGTTACATTCGAACAGGATCCTGACGTTAGTTTCGATGGAGAAATGCATTTTATGAGTATCAGAAAAATCGGTGACGACCTGGTATATGCATCATATGCCGTAGATGAGATACCGGAGGATATGATCGGAGCGGATGCAGCGACAGCACAGGATGCAGCGACAGCACAGGATGCAGCGACAGCACAGGATGCAGCGACAGCACAGGATGCTGTTTATGATATTGAAGAATTAATGTTGAGCGGCAGAGTCTATGTGAAACCGATAAGCGGCGGCGAAGAGAAAATGATATATGAGTCACCGGAAGGCGTTTCAGTAGACAACATTCTGGATGCTAACGGAAATATCGGAATTATAACAAATGATGGAAATAAGAAGTCACTTGTAACCATAGATAAAGACGGAAAGGAACTTTCCTCAGTCAGCCTTTCTGAGATCGATAAGAATGCAAAGGACGAGTATATCTATTCAATCAGCGTCACAGAAGGTGGCGAGATAGCGGTTGTGACAGATAAAAATCTGATCCTTCTTGATAAAAATGGAAAAGTTATAACAACAAAGGCTTTTTCGGGTTGGGGAGGAGCTTCTGTTGTTACGAAGGATGGAAAGCTTGTTATAGTCAGTCAGGAAATGGCAAGCGGTACTAAGGCCGTAATACATGATCCGAAGACCGGAGAAGAGAAGGAAAGTTTCACACTTGGGGCATCCTATATTTCCGGTGATTCCATCCAGACAGGATTCGGAGATTATGATTTCTTTTATAAAGGGGATGATGGATTATTCGGTTATAAGATTAATGAAAGAACGGCAGAGCAGTTATGCAGTTTTAATGCATCGCTTATTGATACAACAAATATAATGGGTGTAGTTGTAGTTGATAATGAGCATTTTATCATAAATTCCTTCGGTATGGGCGGGGCTGATCCTATTACAGCATACAGAAAAGTTGACCCTTCGAACGTAAAAGAAGTTAAGACTTTGAAGCTTGCAGTTATCTACAGTAATATTGATCTGAAGCAGAATGTTACTGACTTCAATAAGTCTCATCCGGATGTGAGAATTGAACTAAAGACATATGAAGATGAGGAAGATCCATTCTTAAAGCTGAGTGCTGATATTGCAGCAGGAAATGTACCTGATCTGTATGAAGTATCAATGGGACTTGGGGATATTTCGGTAGAAGAAGCGGTTGAGAAAAATATGATAGAGGATCTGACTCCGTATCTGGAAAAGGATCCGGACATTTCTGAAAGTGATTTTATCGAGAGTGTACTGGATTCGACTAAGATTAACGGAAGGCTGTATTATCTGATATCATCATTCGATCTGATGACAGTACTTGCAAAAAAATCCGAACTGGGAGACAGAAACGGCTGGACAGTTGAAGAAATGATAGATTATATCCAGTCAAAGCCGGACGATGTTCGACTGTTCGAGAATGATAACAGGGAAATGACATTAACTAGTCTGCTGTATCATTGTTTGGGAGATTTTGTTGACTGGGAAAAGGGTGAATGTGATTTTGAATCTCAGGAATTCAAGGATCTTCTTGAGTTTACGCAAAAAGGATCGGACGAGGAACCGCAGTGGTCAGATGATTTTGTTGAGGATCTGAGAAGCGGAAAGGAGTTATTATATCCTATATGCGTTTCTCCTGACAGCTGGAATCTGTATAATGTTTTCTTCGGGGATGAAGTGACTTGTATAGGTTATCCGAACAAGGATAGAAATATTGTAAGTCCTAATATCTATGGCGGAATAGCTATATCCACAACATGTCAGGATAAGGATACTGCATGGGAATTTGTTAAATTCTGCGTTTCAAAGGAGCAGGAAGGTAAAAACTATATAAGTGCAGTGGGTATGCCGACAAGAAAAGATGTGTTTGAGGCTTATATGACTTCAAAGTCAGCTACTGAGCAATATACGGATGAATTCGGAAATGAAATCTGGCCTAATGAAGGTTCATATCAGGTGGGAAGTATTGTAGCGGATATTAAGCCTTTGACAGATGAAGAAGTGCAGGAATTCCGAAATCTGGTAGACAGTATAACTCCGGTGGGATTTCAAGATGATAAAATAATTGAGATAATATTGGAAGAGGCAAAACAGTACTATTCCGGAGATAAGAGTCTGGATGAAACCTGTTCGATGATACAGGACCGTGTTACGACATATATTAATGAAAGTCGTTAAAAAAATGTATTTCTAATCTGATTTTAATCTTTCTTAAAAGACCATTTAAGCTTCGGATGATAAATTATACCCATCGAAAGCGAAAACGAAATGCTTCGAAGGAAAACTTATTAAATATATAATTTATCAGACGGAGGAATGAAAAATGGAAGAATTCGAAAAGATTGAAGAACTTGTAAGAGTAACGGGAGCATCATTTGAGGATGCTACAAATGCACTTAGAGCATGTGACGGAAATATCGTTGATGCAATGGTATATCTTGAGAAGCTCGGAAAGCTTAATACAGGAGCTGCAAAGAAAACAAGCAGCACAGTAGACGAGAAATGCAAGAAGGCATTTGAAGATGTTAAGAAGCCGGCAGGAAAGTTTGTAGATTTCATGACAAAGAATAAGCTCAGCATTAAGAAGGGGGATGATACCTTCGCAACTGTTCCTGTAGGCGCAGCAGCAGTACTTGGTCTTGCAGCACCTATCACGATTCCTGCGGCATTTGTTTCAATGATGTGTGGATATGAGTATTCATTCAGCGGAAATGAGGCCGGAGTTGATAAGGCTAATGAAGTAATGGGCAAAGCTGAAGAAGCAGCAGCCAAGGCAAAGGAAGCCGCAGAAAAAGCAAAGGATGAATTCGATAAGATCTAATTCATACGATACACACACTTAAAGGAAAGAGGCAGCTCACATTTGTGGACTGCCTCTTTTTCATTAAAGATTTACTTGTGGAATCTGGTCGATAGACTTCTTAAGTTCTTCGTCTGTCGGGATGTAATCTGACATTTCTCTGTCATTATACTTCTGATAAGCAACCATATCGAAGTAACCTGTTCCTGTAAGACCGAATACAATATTCTTCTCTTCGCCCGTTTCCTTGCACTTAAGTGCTTCATCGATAGCAACACGGATTGCATGGCTTGACTCAGGAGCAGGAAGAATTCCTTCTACTCTTGCAAACATTTCGGCTGCTTCGAAGACACTTGTCTGCTCAACGCTTCTTGCAGTGATAAGTCCCTGGTCGTAAAGCTCTGAAACGATACTGCTCATTCCATGATATCTGAGACCGCCTGCATGATTTGCAGATGGGATGAAGCCGCTTCCGAGAGTATACATTTTAGCAAGAGGGCAAACCTTACCTGTATCACAGAAGTCATATGCATATACGCCTCTTGTAAGACTCGGACAGGATGCAGGTTCAACAGCGATGATCTCATAATCTGCTTCGCCGCGGAGCATTTCTCCTGCGAAAGGAGAGATAAGGCCTCCGAGGTTTGAACCGCCGCCGGCACATCCGATGATGGTGTCAGCTTTGATTCCGTATTTATCAAGAGCAATCTTGGTCTCAAGACCGATTACCGACTGATGAAGGAGAACCTGAGAAAGAACAGAACCGAGAACATAACGGTATCCTTCCTGTGTGGTTGCTGCTTCAACAGCTTCTGAAATAGCACATCCGAGACTTCCTGTTGTTCCCGGAAATTCTTTGTTGATCTTTCTTCCGACTTCGGTATTCATGGAAGGAGAAGGAGTAACCTGTGCACCGTAGGTTCTCATAACCTCACGTCTGAAAGGCTTCTGCTCATAAGATACCTTAACCATATATACCTGACAATCCAGATCGAAGTATGAACATGCCATTGAAAGAGCTGTTCCCCACTGACCTGCACCTGTCTCTGTTGTAACACCCTTCAGACCCTGCTTCTTAGCATAGTAAGCCTGAGCGATAGCTGAATTCAGCTTATGGCTTCCGGATGTATTGTTGCCCTCGAACTTGTAATAGATATGAGCAGGAGTGCCGAGCTTTTTCTCGAGGCAGTATGCTCTTACAAGCGGTGAAGGGCGGTACATTTTATAGAAATTTCTGATCTCTTCGGGAATATCGAAGTATGCAGTTGTATCATCAAGTTCCTGCTTTGCGAGCTCTTCGCAGAAAATAGGTGTCAGCTCTTCAAGGGTTATCGGCTTGAGAGTTCCCGGATTAAGGATGGGAGCCGGCTTCTTCTTCATGTCAGCGCGTACGTTGTACCACTGCTGTGGCATCTCGGATTCTTCAAGATAGATTTTGTATGGAATTTCGTTCATTTTAACCTCCAATACTGCAAATAATTCATTATTTTATAGTGTTTTTGGGCATTTTCGAACATAGCCCAACCGAACAATATTTTATCACTTATAAGGAAAATCAGCAACAAAAAGCATTAGTTCGGAAACTGCTTTACTCGGTGAAAGAATATTGGTATAGTTAGTTCATTAATATGGAGAGTGGATATGTATGGCAGCAACTATTCGTGATATAAAAGAGCAAACGGGGCTTTCCCTGGCTACTATTTCTAAATATCTGAACGGAGGAAATGTTCTTCCGGAAAATAAGGAGAAGATCGAAGCTTCCATAAAGGCACTTCATTATGAGGTGAATGAGATTGCGAGAGGGCTTGTTACGAGTAAGACCAGAACGGTCGGAATACTTGTGCATAATGTCAGCAGTCCTTTCTCGGGACAGCTGCTTCATTATCTGAGCGAGATACTGCGCAGTCATAAGTATGGCTTGCTCATCTGTGATTCGAATAATGATGAGGAGATCGAACGGGAAAATGTCAAATACCTTCTCAGTAAGAAGGTGGACGGAATTATAGTTATTCCGGTATCTGATAAAGCTGATTTCCTTGACGGAGCATTAAAGAAAAATGTGCCGGTTGTTCTTATGGACCGTGCTCTTTCGGACGGATCTTTTGATTGTGTCAAGATAGATAACAGGGGATCGGTAATAAAGGCTATGCAGGTTCTGCTTGATAATCATCATGAGAAGATAGCCATAATAGCATCCAAGAGAGAATATACCGGACGTGAACGTTATGCCGGATTTACGGAAGCACTGAAGAAAGCGAAGATCAAAGTGAATAAAGAATATGTTCGACTTGGAAAACATTCACTGGCCTGGGGATATGAAAATATGAAATCCCTTTTGGAACTCAAAGATCCGCCTACTGCGGTATTTATCGACAATTATGAGATAACGCTCGGTGCGATGATGGCCATTAATGAATTAGGATTTAAATGCCCTGAAGATATTTCTGTAATGGGCTTTGACGATCAGATCATATTCCATCTTATCAATCCACCGGTATATATGGTAGAACAGCCACTTGAAGAAATGAGTAAAAAGGCAGTGGAACTCCTGCTTAACAGAATCGACAGCGGTTCTATGGATATGCCGATGGAAATATCACTCAGCACAAAAATAGTAGAAGGAAAATCAATCAGATCCCTGTAGGGGATTAATGTAGATTCGCATCATCATGCAGAAACGAAGCATAAGCATGGTGATGCGAATTATCTTTGTATATTTAGCGAAACGGTTCGATAATAAAAACTTAATAAAATATTTGTTGACATTAGCAAATCTCGGTGTAATAATAATTCTCGTAGAGCGAAACGTTTCGCTCAAAACAGATAAGGAAGGGAGAAAATATGTTAAAAGGAATACCACCTATCCTTTCGCCGGAGCTGCTTAAGGTACTGGCGGAAATGGGACATACAGATGAGATAACCATTGCGGACGGTAATTTTCCGGGACATTCCTTCGGAAAGCCGGTGATCAGACTGGACGGACACGGTGTACCTGAGATACTCGATGCAATACTTCAGGTATTTCCGCTCGATACATATCCGGACAGAAACGGTGAAATGCATGCACCTTGTGTTCTTATGGCATTAGAACCTAGTGATGTGGGGAAACTCGATACGCCGATATGGGATGAGTATAAGGAAATAGTCGCAAAATATGATGAACGCGGCGCGGACGCATTTGAAGAGATCAACAAATGGAAGTTCTATGATCAGACAAGAGAGAAGTCATGTGCGGTGATCATGACTTCAGAAAATGCACTTTATGCAAATATTATACTCCGCAAGGGAGTTGTATAAATATATCACGGGATTCCTGTGGTAAAAATTGAGAAAAAAGATTTATTGAAAAGGAGAACTATAACAATGGCAAAAATGATGGGGGCTATACTGCCCGGTAATTCAACAGTTGAGTTAAAAGAGTTTGATATTCCGAAGCCGGGATTCGGTCAGGTTGTTGTCAAGACTAAGGCAACTACAATCTGCGGAAGTGATATCAGATGTATTTACAGAGAACATACCGGAAAAGGCGCAGAGGGCTATATTCCGGGAATGATCGCAGGTCATGAGCCTTGCGGACTTATAATCGAAGAAGGCGAAGGACTTAAGAGATTTAAGAAGGGTGACAGAGTCATCGTTTACCATATTTCGGGATGCGGAGTATGTAACAACTGCAGAAGAGGTTATTACATATCTTGTACAAGCCCGTTCCGTGCAGCATACGGCTGGCAGAGAAACGGTGGTATGGGAGAATACATTTTAGCTGATGAGAAGGATCTTATCGCTCTTCCTGATGAGCTTACATATAAGGACGGTGCGCAGGTTGCATGCGGTTTCGGTACAGTATATGAAGCAATCGAGAAGATCGGTATAAGCGGAAATGATGCAGTTCTTGTTACAGGTCTCGGACCGGTAGGTCTTGCAACTCTTATGCTCTGCAAGGCGCTCGGAGCAAATCAGCTTATCGGTGTTGAAATGAATGACTACCGTATAGAACTCGCAAAGAAGCTCGGACTTGTAGATAATGTTTTTAAGCCGGGTGATGATACACTTGAAAAGATAATCGAGTGTACAGGCGGAAGAGGAGTTGAGAAGTCGATAGACTGCTCTGCTTCAGATGCCGGAAGACAGCTTGCTATAAGGGCTGCACATGATTACGGTAAGATCGCATTTGTAGGTGAGGGCGGTACATGTAACTTTAACCCAAGCCCTGATATCATTCACGGACAGAAGACTATTTACGGTTCATGGGTAACATCACTCTGGAGAATGGAAGAGCTTGTAGACAGACTTGTTCGCTGGGGTATTCATCCGGATGAACTTATCACTCATGAATATGAGCTGAAGGATGCAGGCGATGCTTATGCACTTATGGCTTCGGGAAAATGCGGTAAGGTTGCCGTTGTATTTGGTGATCAGAACGAGAAGTAAAGGAGTTTTCAAATGGGTGAAAAAATAGATGTGACGAAGGTTCCCGTACGTAAACTCTATACGGGAGCAGTCATGCCGGCAATGGGACTCGGAACCTTCGGCTCTGATAAGTATACTCCGGATCAGGTATCGGAAGCTGTTTTCGGTGCAGTAAGTGCCGGCTACAGGATGCTTGACTGTGCATCGGTATATCAGAATGAAGACCGTATCGGTGAAGTCCTGGATCGTCTTTTTAAGGAGAAGGTCGTAAGCCGTGAGGAACTGTTTATAACTTCAAAGGTCTGGAATGATCAGCATAGAGAAGTTAAAAAGGCATGTAAAAAGAGTCTCAGTGATCTGCATCTTAAATATATCGATCTCTATTTTGTACATTGGCCATTCCCGAATTATCATGCTCCGGGATGTGACGGTGATTCGAGAAATCCGGATTCAAAGCCTTTCTCGGTTGATGAATTTATGGATACATGGAAACAGTGTGAAGAGCTTGTAGATGCGGGACTTGTTAAGGCTATCGGAATGTCTAACATGACTGTATCAAAGCTTGAAAAGGTTCTTCCTTTATGCGGGATTAAACCGGCAGCACTGGAGATGGAATGCCATCCGTCGTTCCAGCAGCAGGAACTGTTTGATTTTGCGGTAAGTAAGGGAATTGTGCCTATAGGATTCTGTCCTATCGGATCTCCAAGCAGGCCGGAGAGAGACAGAACAGCTGAGGATATAGCAGACACAGAGATTGAAGAAGTTGTGACTGTTGCAAAGAATCATAATATTCATCCTGCAGTGGTATGTCTTAAATGGGCTGTTCAAAGAGGTATGTGTCCTATTCCTTTTTCAGTAAAGGAAAAACAGTATATATCAAATCTTAAATGTACTACAGAAGATCCGCTTACGGATGAAGAAATGATGCTGCTCAGAAAGGCTGATAAGAACTGCCGTCTTGTAAAGGGACAGGTTTTCCTTTGGCCGGGAGCAGAGGATTGGACTCAGTTGTGGGACTAAAGATTTTTGAACGGCATATTTATGCCCACATGAATTACATTTGATTACTAGCTTCCTGTATATATTTTTGCAAAAGAGAAGTGGCTTTTTGGTAACCCCCCTTTTTTAAGCTACTTCTCTTTTTCTTTGTCCTGAAGTTCCTGTTTATATTGTGTAGGGCTGATTCCAACGGTCTGCTTAAAGGATTTGCTGAAATGGAAAGGATCGCTGTATCCGACATGCGAAGCAATCTGCTGAATTGTCAGACTGTCATCGTTAAGCAGCTGCTTGGCAATACCCATTCTGTAACTTCTGATAACCTTTGAAGGAGTCGTGTTTTCGACTTTATTAAATACCTTGGTAAGGTATGAAGACGAAAAGCCCAGTGTCCGTGCGATTGAATTAAGATCGATCTCTTCCGAATAATGCTTCTTTACATAGTCCTTTACAAGAGTCACTATTTCTTCAGGAGATATAGTTGATTCATTACTGTTTTCGGAATGCATTTTATCGGATATCTCTGTCAGTGACAGTTCCAGATTTTTTAGTACCAGATGCAGTTCTTCGGTATCCAGAGGTTTCAGAAGATAGTCTTTGACTTCGTAATGCATTGCCTGTTTGGCAAACTCGAAATCAGCATAGCCGGTTATGATAACACATTTAATGTGACTCATTGTACGGTTTATCTCGGCGGCAAGTTCAAGTCCCGACATGACAGGCATGGATATATCGGTAAAAACAACAGCGGGTGGCTGCTCTTTGATTGCATTCAGCGCGTCTTCACCGTTTGAATATATGCCGACTACCTTGAATTTACTGTTCTCGGCTTCAATATGCTTAGCTATATTTTTGGCTATCAGGTTTTCATCTTCGACAATGACTACAGGAAAATAATTTTCTGACATAGCATATGTCCTCCGTTAATTATCTCTTGGATTTACCCGATTCAGCATTTATCTGAAGAATCGGGTAAAAGACTTTATGAAATATCTATTGCTATATGGGAAACTGCGTCTCCTACAAAGTGGCCGCGGCTCCGCTAAGGTCGCCTCCGATGGTGACAATTGCACCGCCGGATTCACTGTTATCAATCCTGAATATATGTTTTCCGCTATAGAGTATTTTGAAACGGATATATATATTCAGCAGTCCCATTCCGTTTATCTCGAGACTCGGAAGGAACGAGTTATTATTTATCTCTTCAATCTTGTTGTTCAATTCATTAAGATCCGGTTCAGAGAAACCTGGGCCGTTATCCCTCACTGTGATCTCCCAATAAGTGTCTGTCATGTGGCCGGTGACATCTATCTTCCAAGGTGCCTTAACACCCTTTGTCGCAAATTTGATCGAATTCTCGACAATCAGCTGAAGGCACAGTTTCGGTATATTCAGTTCAGACATTTCATCAGGAATGTTTATGTCATATATCAGGTCATCACCGTATCGCATCTTCATGCAGTCCAGATAATCCTTAACATGACTTACGTCCTTTTGAATTGAAACAAGATGCTCTTTATCGGATGAAATGTACCGGAGTATTCGTGATATAGTCTGGCACATATTTATTACTTCTTTATTCATCCCTTCATCAGCCATTGCGGAAATGGTTGCAAGAGAGTTGTAAAGAAAATGCGGATTCATCTGAGAATTAAGAGCCAGTATCTGAGACTGGATATTCTGGTTATTAAGAGCAATCTCCCTCTTTATTGAATCCTTGGTCTTTTCATGCATTTCTACCACAGCGGAATACAGTGAATCGAGCTCTATAATATTCGTGTTTATATCCTCAAGAGAATCATTCAAAATGTTTTCTTCATCGGTATGAAGAGATTCTATGTTGGTATACATTTTCTTGACAGGTAAGGTTATTACTCTCGAAACGACATAAGACAGTATCAGAGCAAATATGATGAATATAAGGAATATAAGCAGATTGGCTTTGATGAAGTCAAATATCGGAATATATATGTCATGGTTATTGATCACAATTACGGTGGTAAAACCGGAATAAGATGATGTGATCGCAAAAATATGAGTGTCTTTGTTATGCGTAATATGGTGAACCACATCGGTTTCTTCTATGTCCGACGGAGTAAGTAATCCAAAATATCGGGAAGCTTCATCATCCATAAAGGAACTGTATACGAGTGCACCGTTCTGATCATAAATATATTTCTTTTCACGGTATGTCCCGGTACCGATCTTGTTGAGTTTCGGAGTCAGTGAAGCGAGAGACTGCTTAACTTCGATCACGCCCTGAGGTTTATAGTAAGATGACTGATAAACGGAACATATGGTAAGAAAAGACGATCCTTCCGCGTATGAAAAATATTTCTTTAAATTTGTATCCTGATCACAGAAGATGAGCTTGTTGGATTCGCCATTAATTAAGGCTTCGTACCATGTTTTTTCGGTTACGCTGATCTCTTCCGAATTGAAATTGTCAAGTCCTACACCGACACAGCCTTTGTCCAGAGAATAGAGATATATCTGATCCACCGATCTTGAAGGACCGATGATGGCGGTAAGTACGTCGGTCAGCTCTTTAAGATTCTGCATTCCGGAATAGTTGCCGTTTCCGTTTGATACAGGCTTGTTGAGATAAGTAAGGAAATGATCGCGGACAAGATTGGAATAAGCAATATTCTGAATTACTGAATTTACACTGCTGATCTCTTCGTCCATGAAGGTTGAAATTGTCTCGGCATCATTTACAACGGTATTAAAAGCCTGAGTCTTTATTTTTCTCGATTCGGAACTTAGGAAATAGCTTATATATGCCCCGAAAATGATAAAGGTAAGAAAGAAAAATACAAGCTGTAAAGTTGTCTGAACGCTTTTTTTGTTTCGACCTAACATGACACACCCATAAGAAAAATAATACATGTATTCGGTAAAAAATTTACATAGTTCAGTCCTTTTTTATCCATTCGATGAATAAAAAGAATAATTTATAATAGTCACAGAAACAATCGATTGTCAAATGGTTTAACGGTTATATTTTTAGTAAGGAGAAGGGGACAATGAAAAAGAAATTAATTGCTTCACTATTATCTTTATCTATTGTTACGGGATTACTTTCCGGCTGCGGAGGAGCGGCTGATTCAACTACTGCTCAGGAAAATACAGGAGCAGCAACGGAAGCTTCAAAAGAGACAGAAACAGAGGCAGCATCAGAGAAGATTGAAACAGATTCAGGGGAGGACGTAACTATTACATTTATGGCAAGCCAGGACTGGATTCAGGATGCCGAGATGGAACTTGGAGAGAAGTTTACCGAAGAGACAGGAATAAAGATAGATTATCAGATAGTTCCGTCAGATCAGTATGAGAGTCTTCTCATGACAAAGATCAATTCAGGAGAATGTACGGATATTTTTGCCGGACAGAGTTCACAGTTCAGTATAGTTACTCAGTTTAATGTTGAGAAAAATGCGGTCGATCTTTCGGGCGAGAGCTGGGCAGGCAATGTAGATCCTGCAGCTGCGGCTGAATTATCAGTTGGCGGAAAGCTTTACGGACAGCCTATACAGGACGTTTCGGCATGTTGGGCAGTAGGCTACAACATTTCCATGTTTGAAGAGAACGGCCTTGAAATACCAAAGAATTATGCGGAGTTCTGCGCTGTATGCGATAAACTTCTGGAAGCCGGTATCATTCCTATTTATGAATGCGTTTCCGACGGATGGCACCATGTATGCTGGACAGAGGCTGCAATAACAGCAACTCAGGCAGATCAGGGTTATCCGGATGCACTTAATGCAAACTCAGCAACATTTGCAGGCAATGAAAAGCTTACACTTATGTTTACACAGCTTAAGGAAATGGCAGATAAGGGATACTTCGGAGATAACTATATGTCAAATCAGTATGCTGACGCACCTGCAGCAATTGCAAGCGGAGAGTATGCAATGGTTCTTTACAATCAGGGACTCGGTGCAGAGGTTAATGCAGTAGATTCAAGCTTTTCAGCTGATAATATAGGTTTCTTCGTAAATCCTTTATGTGATAATCAGGCGCTTAATGTAAATTACTGCGGACCTTCAAGATTTATTTTCTCAGGATCGAAGAATGTTGATGCCGCAAAGAAATATCTTGAGTTCATGGCATCTGATGAAAGCCTTGCTTATATGACAGAAAATGTAGCTAAGTTTAATCAGCTTCCATACAAAAATGCTCTATCAGCTTACTCACCTGTAATTCAGGATTTCTATGACAGATATCCTAACAAGGTTGCAGTATTCCAGGCATCTGTAAAGTATTACAATCCTGCATGGATGGATATAGGAAAAGATATGTCAGCACTGTTCCTCGGAGAGATGACACCTGAGGAAGTGCTTCAGGATATTGATAAGCTGCGTGAGGAGCAGGCTAAGGCTGCTTCAGATCCTGCTTGGCAGTAATAAAATGTATGATAACTTGTAAAAGAGTGGGGCTGCTTAAGTTGCTTAAGCAACCCCATTTTAGAAAGGGTATCTGATATGAGTAAAAGAAAAATGTATCCAACATATTTTGCCGCAGGGGCGCTCATCTTATATTTTGTTTTATTCTTTCTGCCCGGATTAATCGGAGTGTGTTATTCATTCACTAACTGGTCGGCATATTCGGATGAATTACATTTTGTTGGATTTGAGAATTTTAAAACAGTTTTCTCACTTGATGAAAACTATTTAAAGATTATTATGAATACTCTGGTATTTACGGTTGTGACGACGGTAATGAAAACACTGATCGGACTTGCGCTGGCAGTACTTCTCACAAAGAGGATCAAGTTCCTGAATATGCATAGAGGAATAGTATTTATGCCTTCGGTATTATCGACTCTCATCATCGGAATGATCTTTAAGTCGATACTTGATCCGAAGAGCGGATTGCTCAATTCATTTTTCAGAGCGATAGGTGCTGACTTCCTTGCTAAGAAATGGCTGGTATCCACCAATCTCGCATTCGGTTCGGTAATGGCAGTGGATATCTGGAGAGGTGTAGGATATATCATGACGATCCTTATTGCCGGTATACTTTCGATATCTCCGGAGTACTATGATGCGGCTGCTATAGACGGAGCGGGACCTTGGCAGAAGTTCAGATATATAACTCTGCCGCTGCTGATCCCGACACTTACCACCACAACAGTCCTTAATGTCATATATGGTATGAAGGTATTTGATATGGTCTATGCACTTACAAACGGCGGTCCGGGAAAAGATACGACAGAGGTTCTCTATACGGCAGTATTTAAGAAGTTTGGAACAGGACAGTATGCAGTCGGTACGGCACTTTCATCTGTAATGTTTATTATTATGATCATTGTAGGATTCTTTATGATCAGGATCATGACGCGGAATGAGGTGGAAGAATAATGAAAAATAAAAAAACAGTTCAGGCGATTATTCGAAATCTTATTGCATGGATATTCTCTGCGATATGTCTTATACCGCTTCTGCTTATTACATTCAATGCATTTAAAGATAAGAAATCTGCCGCATCAATGAATCTTTCACTTCCGTATCCTGTAAAGCTGGAAAACTTTCTGACTGTTATCCAGAAAGGAAAACTGCTCAGATCGTTCATCAACAGCCTTATTTATGCGGGAGGTTCGACAATCCTCTGTGTGCTGCTCGCATCACTTGCAGCATATGTACTTGCAAGAAACAAGTCTAAACTTAACAGGATATTTTATATGTTTATAGTTCTCGGAATAACACTTCCGATCAACTACGTTGCACTTACAAAGGTTCTGCAGTTCCTTCATCTGAATAATACGGTGATCGGAATAATACTGCTCTATACGGCAATGCAGCTTCCTTTCATGACATTTCTTATACATGGATTTGTATCTAAAGTCCCTGTAGAGCTGGATGAAGCGGCAGTAATAGACGGCTGCGGTCCGATAAAGCTGTTTTTCTATATCATGCTTCCGCTGCTCAGACCGGCAATAGCCACAGCGGCGGTCCTTACATTCCTTAATACCTGGAATGAGTTTGTATCACCACTATATTTCCTTAACAGGACAGAACAGTGGCCGATGACTCTTTCGGTTTATAATTTCTTTGGAATGTATTATAAGGATTGGAATCTGGTATGTGCGGATATATTCCTTACAAGCCTTCCGGTACTTGTGGTTTATTTGATAGGACAGAAGTATATTGTATCGGGTATGACGGCCGGTGCATTGAAAGGATAATAAATGAACAGGATTGTAGAACAGATTACTGACGGAATAATACATGTATTTTATTCTCTGGATGAAACGGGAATTGATAATGAACCTATATGTTTCAGCTATAACGATAAATGTGTGCTGATGCAGGAGGAAGTTAAGACTATTCCTCAGACGGAGCTTAGATACATTTCCGATACTGATGGATTTAAAAAGAAAATGACTGCTAACGGTGAGGTGTCATATACCGAAAGCATGCAGAGTATTCCTGCAAGGGAAATGCACTCAGTAAAGATTAAGTTTACCATCGGTGATAATGAAATGCTTCTCGGATTGGGTCAGTATGAAGACGGAATACTTAATTATAGGAATCATACGGAATATCTGTATGAATCCAATATGCGTATTGCAATCCCTTTTCTTGTGACTACAGGGAACTACGGAATAATGATAGATTCCGAAAGCTGCCAGATATTTAAGTCAGAAGGAAATACGATAAAGTTTTTTATAGATAGTGCTGAAACGCTTTCCTATTATGTGTTTCTTGGAAAAGATATTAAAGAGATCATAAGTCGTTATCATTGGATCACAGGAAAGCCTTCAATGCTTCCGCGTTGGGCGTTCGGATACATTCAAAGTAAAGAGCGTTACAAAACAGGAGACGAGCTGGAAAGCGTTACAGAGACATTCAGAAAAAGGAAAATACCGATTGACTGCATAGTTCAGGATTGGCACAGCTGGGAAGAAGGACTCTGGGGTGAAAAAAAGTTTGATAAGACCCGATATCCCGATCTTAAAAGCATAGTAGGTAAGTTGCACGAAAATAATGTTCATTTCATGGTAAGCATCTGGCCTAATATGAGTTCTGATTCCGGCGATTATAAGGAGTTTTCCGAAAAGGATATGCTGCTTCCGAATTCAAATGTATATGATGCATTTGATGAGAATGCCCGTAATCTTTACTGGAAACAATGCCGTAAAGAAATTATGGAGAGTGGAACAGATGCCTTATGGTGCGATAACGCCGAGCCATTTTCTGATGCTGATTGGAGTGGGATTAGTAAAAAAATCGAATCGGAGAGGTATAAGGTAGTAACAGATGCTTCCAGAAAATCCATGAAATGGGATCGAATAAATTCATATGGCCTTTATCATGCAAAAGGAATATATGAAAACTGGAGAAAAGATTATACAGAGAAGAGAGTATTAAATCTTACAAGATCGGGATATACGGGAATTCAAAAGTATGGAGCAATACTGTGGTCAGGCGATATCACGGCTACGTATGATACCCTCAGAAAACAGATAGTTGAGGGGATTAAGATGGGGCTCACCGGAATGCCGTATTGGACTCTTGATATAGGCGGATTTTTCGTTGTTAATGATAAGTATGAAAACAGAGGCTGTGACAGCACAGATCGTACTCCGTTATGGTTCTGGAAAGGTGACTATAATGAAGGCGTAAAGGATGCTGCATACAGAGAACTATATGTAAGATGGCTTGAGTTTGGTACATTTCTTCCGATATTTCGTTCTCACGGCACTGATACACCAAGAGAACCGTGGCAGTTTGGAGATGAGGGTGATCCTTTCTATGATGCGATCGTAGCAAATATAAAGCTCAGATACAGATTGATGCCTTATATATATTCTATAGCTGCTGCTGCTCATATGAACAGTGAGATCATGATGCGTGGACTTGTATATGATTTTCCGGATGATGAAAATGCGTTGGCAGTCACAGATGAATATCTTCTGGGACCGTCTGTTCTTGTAGCTCCGGTTTATATGCCAATGTATTATTCTGTAGGTTCAACCGTCTTAAATGGGGTCAAGAAGAGCAGAAGTGTTTATCTGCCTGAAGGCTGCGGATGGTATGATTTTTATACAGATGAGTATTATGAAGGCGGACAGACGATAGAGGCCGATGCTCCTTTAGACAGAATTCCGATTTTTATCAGGGAAGGATCGATAATTCCTTTTTCGGATGACATTTCTTATGCTGATGAAAAAGATGGTAAAGTCAGCAAAGTACGTGTTTATGAGGGACGTGATGCTGTATTTACAATGTATTTTGACAGGGGCAACGGTTACGAGTTTGAAAAAGGAGAATACAGCCTGGTTGAACTTCATTATACAGAAGAGAGTAAGAAGCTTACATTTACCAAGGTTGGGAAGTATCCTGTAGATGATTCGTTTGATGTCGAATTTTTAAGCCGAAAACAGAATTGATTGAACAATATCCGATGTGATAAAATACATATGTATGACAGCGGATGGATTGTTCCTTTTGTTTGAGGTATGTATATGTCAACAGAATTTAAGATAGACAGTAGTAATCGTCTACTGGTATACAATAGAGCGGTTTATGCATTCATGCTTCTTTCAGCACTGCATTCGAGAATATCGGAGCTGACCGATAATGATTTTTTGATGTATTATTATACGGTTATTCCGATATTCCTTATAATCTTTGACAGATTTGTTTTTTTCAGAAGGATAAAGAAGCTTGAATCACAAGATGAATTTCCTTATACATTTATGCGTGTGAGAACGTATATCTATATATTTCTTTTATCTGCCGGTGGTATTATTGATATCGTCCCGGCCTCTTTGATTGTGTGCATTTTTCTATGCATAGTCTATATCATTTTTCAGGACATTCTATTCTGTGACAGATTTGACAGCTTTAACAGTTGTCTTTTTATATCTGTTTCTCTTTTGATATCCGGTATTTTAATATTTTTTAAATATAGAAGTCTTGTGAACGGAATCTGGAAGTTCGGACTTTTGGCACCGATTATGGTGGTGATCATAGTTTGTGACATTTTATATCTTATTTATTCCCGAAGTGTAAGAAGCCTTAATGAGAGATATAAGGAATTGCTTTTTAAGAATGAGGATACAATTCGGGAAAATGAGAAGCTTATTGCATTCAAAGATAAAGTCGAAAAGGTAAACAGAGAGATTAATTACCAGAGGATCAGTCTGGCAAGAGCAAATGACGATCTGGCTGAAAGCAATAATGAATCAAGATCGCTTATCGGAGTCATGAAGTTTTTCTCTTCGAGCTTTGATATTGAGAAAAATGCAGAAGTTATGGTGGATAACATCATGAAGCTCAAAAATGCCAGAGCGGTCGGAATGTATATATCAGATAATATCTATATGAATGGTGAGCCGTTTATATATGTAAATGCGGTTGATGATGCAACGGATCGTGTGCTTCGAAGTGAGTTGATGGATATATATAATCTTGTTGTAGAAACGGGAAGTTTTGATCCGCTTCCGATATGTCTTAACAGGGAATTTAAGTATCCGCTTTTATCGGGAGCCGGTATATGTAATGCTGCTGCATTTCCTGCTTATGAGAACGAGAAAATATATGGAGTAATGGTTGTTATTTCCGGTAAGTATGATTTCTTTATCAACGGATATGCGTTTTATGAAACTTCGGTTATGGACTTTACTTCCGCTCTTATTTCCGACAGGCTTTATCTTAAGACAGAGGAAATGGCTAAGAAGGATGGACTGACAAAGATTTATAACCGAATATATTTCAATCAGTTTTATCGTGAGCTTAAAGAGGATGTCCTTAAAAGTGGGGACAGACTTACAGTTGCAATGATGGATATAGATCATTTTAAAAATGTAAATGATACCTACGGACATCTGGCAGGAGACGAAGTTATAAAGATGGTTGCGTCGATTGACAGTAAGTATGCAGCAAAGCATCAGGGAACCGCAGTAAGATTCGGAGGCGAGGAGTTCCTGCTTATTTTACGGGGTGTCGGAATTGATGAGGCTCATCAGATTCTGAAGGAAATGCATGACGAAATCAAATCTACAGTAGTTGAATTCGAAGATCAGAAGATACAGGTTAATACCAGTATGGGTGTTGCGTCTTATAAGGATACCTGTGACAATATCGAGAATCTGCTAGACCTGGCAGATAAGGCAATGTATTTCAGCAAAACTCATGGACGTGGCATGATAGTGATAGACGGACAGTATAATGAGGATGAGCCGGCGGTTAAGTAGCAGACCTAGCAGACCACTTATCTTTCGGGATAGGTGGTTTTTTGATTTATGTTATACTATGATGTACATTTTATGATAAAACGAAAAAGGTGGGGAGGAAAAATGAGCGATGTATTAATAAGGGACGTGAGACCGGAAGATGCCGAAAGATCGGAGAGATATAAGAGACGAAAGGCAAGCGGCATGAAAACATTATATGTGACAGATCTTGACGGAACCTTAATGAGAAATGATATGACGATATCAGATGAATCGGTAAGAATACTTAATCAGCTGATAGATAAGGGTGTTCTTATCACCTATGCGACGGCCAGATCATTTCACAGCTCTTATGATATAACAAAAGAAATACATTTCAATATTCCGGTTATAACGAGAAACGGGACTACATTTGCAGATCAGGAAAATGCGAAAGAACTAGAGACTGCATTTTTTACTAATGATGTAATAAATGAATTAAGAGAGAAGCTGTCGGTAATAGACAGGTTCGGATTTACATCCGTATATATGGACGGGAAAATGTTTAAGATTTATCTGAACGGTCCGAGGAGTAAAGAGTTTCAAGGCTATATAGATTACTATGAATCCATAGGAGATAAACGTATGCTCGAGGTGGATGATATAGAGAAGCTGTATGCAGAAAATACTTCGTATTTTACATTGATCGGTTCAAGGGAAGAACTGCTTCCATACTACGGTGCTGTAAAGGATTCCGACAGATGGGAAACTATATTCCAGAAGGATACTTATAGAGATGAGTACTGGCTGGAAATCTGTCCGAAAGATGCAACAAAAGCAAAGGCTGTGCTGAAACTGAAGAATGAACTGAAATGCGACAGAGTTGTTGTATTCGGTGATTCCATGAATGATCTTCCGATGTTTGAAATCGCGGATGAAGCAGTAAGTGTTGCAAATGCAATGAAGGAAGCGATTGAGGCATCAAGTATCACAATCGGAAGCAATGAAGAAGATGCGGTTGCGAAGTATATTGAAAGCAAGGAAAAGTAACAGATGATTTTTGTGTAATGTGGGGGCAGAAAAATGTACAAAATAATTTCAGGCAAGTTTGAAACCGGAAATGCAGAGCAGCAGATGGGCTATAAGCAGCTCTTTGGTGAAGACAAGATTCAGTATAAATTTGATCTATATTTTCACTGGTATAACCTGGTGCATGAGATGGGGCATTGCTTAGTCGAAAAGTATGGAATCGAGCTTTCTAAAGTGCAGGAAGAAATGTTCGTAAATGAATTCGCTGTCGGATATTACCGATATGTTGGTGAGACGGGTAGATTAAGTGAACTTGAAAAGTATCTTAAAGGTGTGATAGATCAGGTTCCTTCACCTGTTCCGGAAGGATGTACTTTTACAGAATTCTATGAAAGTATATGGGGAACCGAAGCGCTTATGAATGTTATGCTGTATGGATATTTCCAGCTCAACAGTGTGCTTGAGGCTATGAAAAAGGAAGTAGACTTTAAGGACATAGCAGATACATTCGGTGTAACGATCAAGCAGGCAGAAGTAAAGGAATGTAAGGAGGAAATCGTATCCGGGAATGCAGAGATATTTCTTGATACAGCTATAGAAAATATAAAAGCATTTGGATTCGAAGTTCCGGAAATAAAACTCGAACTTGCAGATAATCCGATGATACAGTGCGCACAGTCGGATGAGTGAGTTGTAAAAAAATATGAATTGATTAATGTCAATTTTCGATTGACGATATATGGTAAACTGGTGCAGTTTTATGAAGGATTATAAAAACATAGAAAGGGGGAAAGTGATGACAGCTGTAGATTATGGAAAAACAAACTGGAGTCAATCGGTAGGTGGAGTTTGTATAAAAGACGGAAAGGTTTTGCTGGCAAGACAGACTTATGGAAAAGGTAAAGGGATGCTTATCATTCCGGGAGGATATGTCGACTTCGGAGAGATACCGGAAGAAACACTTGCTAGAGAATTTAAAGAGGAGACAGGAGTATCGGTTAAGGCCGGAAGATTAATGGGAATTCGGTTCAGTGCCAAAGACTGGTATGCTGTTTTCGAAGCTGATTATATAGATGGTGAGGCAAGGTCTGACGGAGATGAAAATGATCTGGTCGTATGGATGGATGTTGATGATGCGATGAAAGATGAAACAGTTCCGGAACTCACAAAAAAGATGATACAGTGTGCTATATCAGGAAAAGGATTTGAACTGATTCCATATGATTCAAAAACAGATGGAAGAAGGTTGTATTCGTTATAGAATTTTTGAATATTTATTGTTATAAAAATAGTTCAGTAGAAAAATCTACTGAACTTTTTTTGTCGTTCACATGAAATTTGTGTCGTTTACTCATTGGCCGTTGAACATTGAATAATATTTTTTTATTCTGATGTCTGTTGAGTGAGTTTATTAATGGATGATTTGTTAGGAGTAATAATGAAAATAATAGACTGTATATATGAGAACAGAAATTTATCAAAAGATGCAATAAAAATAGGAGATGATATATTTGAAACCATATAACATTTACATAGATGAGCAGCATGCGCATATTTGTGAACTGAAGAAAAATAGCACATAAGCCCCCATTGCTTATGTGCTATTTCCGATTAAAGAGTAGGTATAGCTTATTGAAGAAAAAGGCTTTGCCTTTAAAGTGTTCTCAGCCATTCAAAGATGTTAAAAAGTATAATCATCAGTAGTAACCCTCCTAAAAATAATGATTGCATTTAGTATAATATAAACCATTATAAAATGGTATAACGATTTAGTGAACGACATAATTTTTTAGTGAACGACACTTTTTTTATGTGAACGACATATCGGAATTCAAAAATTCGTGGTATGTTATTGTTAAATAAAACCCAAAGCGAACTGTCAGATTTGCCGAAAATCGACATGAATTGCACAGAGTTATTGTACCTTGTGCATAAATATGGTAAAATCCATTTCTGTATGTAACTTTTTTCTATTGGGAAGGGTTTTATCAATGGATAGTGTTGTTTTTAGCATTGGTATCTGTGATGATGATACGAAGTGGCATAAAGCAGTTTCTGAATCCTGCAGCAGATTTTTTGATAACAAGGAGATTGAATTTGAAATCTCTTCATATTATCGTGGAAATGATCTGATTCAGGATAACAGTAAAGAAATAGATATATTGTTTCTTGATGTTGAGATGGATTCTATGGACGGACTGGCTGTTATGAAGGAAGCCGAGAAAATGTCCAACATCCATAATATTGTTTTTGTGTCCAGCCATCCGGAAGCGGTATGGGATTCCTTTGGATATAAAACAAAGGGATTTATCACAAAGCCTTTTACCGATGATGATATCTTTAAATATCTAGATATCATTTACAAGAAGAAGATCAACGATTCTTTGGTGGAGTTTTCTGATTATAACGGTACTATCTATATAAGAAAGTCAGATATGGTTTACATAAAGGCCAATTCCAATTATTGTACTGTATATACAGAGGAGGGGGAGAGAGTTGTATCCTGCACTCTTAAGGAGTGTGAGAGGATGCTGAATGGACTTCCATTCCTCAGAATTCATAAATCATATATCGTTAATCTTGATTATATTAAGAATATGACCGGAACCACTGCGTCATTTAAAAGCGGGGAAACCTGTACCATCGGACGCATCTACAGAGCTCAGGTCAGAGAAGAATATCAGAATTATTTACGCAGGGAGTTGCATACATGAGCGTTTATATATGGGCATCAATTTATATATTAATTGAACTTCTAAAGTATTATTTATGCTTGGATGTTGTCTTTAATATTCCCGTATATAAGAAAAAAATAACTGTTCCGATCTGGCTTGCGGTTTCGTTCGTAATCTGTATCTTATATTTCAGTTTTTATCAATATGAAGGAATTTTCTATCTCCTTCCGGTTCTGTGTTTTGCAGCCTTTTTTTTCGCTATCGAAAATAAGTATAAGCTAAAGGGCATACTTTTTATGATCCTTTCATGGATAGTGATCGATTGCCTATCGGAGCTGATAAGTCAGCTGATAGCGGTAATAAGCGGAAGAAATGATTATCTGCTCATAGGTTTTACTGTAAATCAATTCATAGAAAAATTCGTAGTTCTTTTTATCCTTGTTTTATATCATATTATAATAAATGTACTCATCAGGAAGAAGGTTTCATATCATTTTTATCCGGCGCAGTGGGGTGTCATACTGCTGAGCTTCGGAGGCCTTTTACTGATCGTTCCGAGTCTGGAAAAAATAATAAAGGGAAGACAGCTCAGTTCGCAGTCATATATTTATATGAGCCTTGCAATGATGTGCCTGCTCTTCTTATTCCTTGTGGTAATGGTATGGCAGAGCCGTATTATGACCAAGAATATTCAGATGCGGGAGCGGGAGATAAATTATCAATATATGATAAGATCCCAGTCGGAATATTTTGAAAATCTCATAAAAAACGATAAGGAAGTAAGGAAGCTCAGACATGATATGAGGGCTCACATTTCCGCGTTAAGGGAATTTGCGTACGAGAGTGATGATGAGCGTATGCTGGAATATCTTTCCGATATGGAAGAGAAGTCGGATTCAATGAAGGCGAAGCGATATACGGGCAACATAGCTGTCGATGCGGTAATAAATGAATTGAAGCACCAGATGGATGAGAAGGGTATATGCTTTGTTTTTGACGGAATTATGAAGACGAGAGACAACATAAGCGATTTCGAATTATGTACTATCTTCTTCAATATAATCCAGAATGCCATCGAGGGCTGCATGAAGGTTGAAGGCCCTCTTAAATCAGTGCATGTTAAGGTGAAGAATATCGGAGAGAAGATCGGAATCTCTGTTGATAACGATACGGTGCTTAAGGATATACCGAAGAAGGGCGAACTCAAAACTACCAAGGAGGATTCTGTGAATCATGGTCTCGGAACACAGAATGTCCGCGAAGTAGTGGAAAAACATGAAGGATTCTATGTAAATGATATAGTAGACGGACGATTTGTGGTTGATATCATCATATGATATAAGTGTCAAAAGTCAAAAGAGTCTTGCGGAATTGCTTTAGCAATGGAGTAATCCGTATGTCATATATTGTAAAAATCAGAATTGCGGCTCTCAAAAAAGAAAATCCCGACAGATTTGATCTGTCGGGATTTGTTGTTTTATTTCATGGATATTAGTCTTCCTTTGTAAGTGCTCCTGCAGAAGCAACTGTGGAATCAATCATATCCTCTCTTACGAAGGTTACAAGATCTTCGTCTGTAATATTCTTATCCTGTACGATACGTGTTGACTGACGGTCTACGCAGCGCTCGAAATAGTTACGAACGAGACGGGCATTTGCGAAGTTTTCCTTCTTTGCCTCTGTCATACCGCGGAGATATGTCTCAGCCATAGTCTCGGCACTTGGTGTAAGAACATAATCATGAGAACTGCACATATACTTGAAGATTTCCATCAGCTCACTGGTGGTATAATCAGGGAAGTAAATGTACTTATTAAATCTGGACTTAAGACCAGGGTTAGAATTGATGAAGTCTGTCATCTCATGAGTATAACCTGCAACAACTACGATGAAGTCATCACGGTCATCCTCCATTCTCTTAAGGAGTGTATCAACAGCCTCCTGACCATAGTCTCCTGATTCCTTATTATGTGTAAGTGTATAAGCCTCATCGATGAAAAGAATACCACCGATAGCCTTATTGATTACATTTGTTGTCTTGATAGCTGTACCACCGGCATAGTGATCAACGAGTCCGGAACGGTCAACCTCTATAAACTGACCTTTACTAACGAGACCGAGCTGCTTATAAATCTTAGCAAGAAGTCTTGCGATAGTAGTTTTACCGGTACCGGGATTTCCTGTGAATACCAGGTGGAAGGACATATCGATTCTCTTGAGACCTTTCAGCTCACGAAGACGGCGAACCTTGATAATGTTGATAAGGTGCATAACATCTTCCTTAACTGAAGAAAGACCTGTAAGAGCCTGAAGCTCATAGATAAGTTCATCAAGACTCTTCTCGATTTCGTCCTGTGCCTTGTCGCCACGACGACGACCAACTCGACCTTCACCACGCTTGAATACGGAATCTTCGCCCTCTTCCTCGCGCTTGAAGTTCAGGAATTCAGAAACGTCATCTGCACGTTTCTTCATAATGTTGTAACCTGAAGTACTTACGGCCTTCTTTGTTACAAACTGTCCGGATGTCTGATCGAATGTTGAGATAGTATCCATATTTGCAACGGACTTGTCGGTGAACTTAGCAACACCCTTGTCCTTATGCGGATTCTCAGCCATTTTCAGAACGCTTGTATGTGTAGTTGTAATGATTCCTGCACTGTTAAGAGTGGCATTCATAACTCCGATATAATCGGCAATTATCTTCTTGGTCTCATCCTTTACTTTCGGATAATTGATGAAACCTTCGCCCATCTTTCTGAAACAGTCAACTACGAACTTTGATTTTGCGACGCTTCCCGGTCTGGAATTTACATCAGACGCAAGATCGGCATTGATAAAATACGAGAGAGAAATCGGCGGCTCATTCAGAAAACGTGGATCGTTACACTTCTGCTCAACGAGCTGAAGGAACTTCGTCTCTGTAAGAACCATCTTAAGATTTGTCTCGATATATGCTATCTGATCCTCAAGATTTCCGTTGTCCGGTTCATAAAGGAAACCGAGGAAAACAGTCATATCATATCTTATCAGGTCTCTGAGCGGCATCCTCGCGTCAGGCGGATACAACTCGGCATTGTTGGTGATCTCATCGGCATAAGTAATGCATTCAGAGATCATACTTTGTAGATTTTTTACTTCCATAACGTGACTCTCACCCCACATTAAAATATTTACTGCGCTATTATAACATATTTTATTGAATAGTGATATAATAAAAAAACAAGTTTGGTAACTATAAACAAACATTTTGGTAAAAATGTCTAATTAATGTTCATAGTTGGTAAAGTTGCTGTATTTTTTATTCCGTTTGGTTATGATAGAATAAAAAATGATTGCAAAATTATGCTGTAATAATTGATTTTAGACTGTTTTTCGTGTATTCTTTATTTTTCGGGATATAATTGTTATATATAGTTTTTTCGTATAATTAAGATGTTTATTTTGAAGGGAGACAACCTATCATGACAGAACAGATTCCAGAGATTTTCGGAAGCCTTGTTTTTGATGACAGAGTAATGAAGGAGCGCCTTTCTGCAGAGGTATATAATTCTCTGAAGAAGACAATCGATGAAAATGTACGGCTTGCCGATGATGTGGCTGATGCCGTAGCGGAAGAAATGAAGAAATGGGCACTTGAGAAGGGCGCCACACATTTTACACATTGGTTCCAGCCTCTTACAGGTGTTACGGCTGAAAAGCATGACAGCTTTATAGAGCCTTCGGGAGACGGAGGTGTGCTTCTGGAGTTCTCGGGTAAGGAACTTATAAAGGGAGAACCTGATGCATCTTCATTTCCATCGGGCGGACTCAGAGCTACATTCGAGGCCAGAGGCTATACAGCATGGGATCCGACATCATTCGCATTTATCAAGGATAAGACTCTGTGTATTCCGACTGCATTCTGTTCATATTCGGGAGAAGCACTCGATAAGAAGACACCGCTTCTTAGGTCAATGCAGGCTGTCAACCGTCAGGCAAAGAGAATTCTGAAACTCTTCGGTACAGAGGTCAGATATGTCAGGACAAGCGTAGGTCCGGAGCAGGAGTATTTCCTTATCGACAAGGAAGTTTTCGAGAAGCGCCGTGATCTTGTATATACAGGCAGAACTCTCTTTGGTGCAATGCCGCCGAAGGGACAGGAAATGGATGATCATTATTTTGGTGTGATCAAGCCTCGTGTTAAGGAATATATGGAAGACCTGAATCAGGAACTCTGGAAGCTCGGAATCCTCGCAAAGACCGAGCATAACGAGGTTGCGCCGGCACAGCATGAGCTTGCTCCTATATATTCTACAACAAATGTTGCAACTGACAGTAATCAGCTGACAATGGAGATCATGCAGAAGGTGGCAAGGCGTCACGGAATGATCTGTCTCCTTCATGAGAAGCCTTTTGCCGGAGTTAACGGCTCAGGTAAGCATAATAACTGGTCTATGGCAACTGATACAGGCGTGAATCTGCTTTCACCGGGAGAGACTCCGTATGAAAATGCACAGTTCCTCTTATTCCTATGCGCTGTTATTCAGGCAGTGGATGATTATCAGGATCTTCTCAGACTTTCAGTTGCTACAGCGGGAAATGACCTGAGACTCGGAGGAGATGAAGCACCTCCGGCCATAATCTCCGTGTTCCTCGGAGATGAGCTGACAGCAATCCTTAATGCTATTAAGGACGATAAGCCATATGAAGGCGTTGAAAAAGTACAGATTAAGCTCGGAGTTCATTCGCTTCCGAGGTTTTCGAGAGATACAACAGACCGTAACAGAACATCACCGTTCGCTTTTACGGGTAATAAGTTTGAATTCAGATCTCTCGGATCATCTAACAGTATTGCATGCTGCAACATTATGCTGAATGCAGCTGTAGCAGAGAGTCTCCGTCAGTATGCGGATGAACTTGAGAAGGCAGATGATTTTGAGACGGCTCTTCATGAGCTTATAAAGAGAGTTATCAAGCAGCATGAGAGAATCCTCTTCAACGGAAACGGTTACGGAGAAGAGTGGGTTAAGGAAGCAACGGAGGTTAGAGGCCTGTCAAATCTCAAGACAACAGCCGATGCTATGCCTCATCTCCTTGATCAGAAGAATATGGATATGCTGATGGCTCACAAGATATTTACCGCAGCCGAGATATATTCAAGATGTGATATCATGCTTGAGAATTATTGTAAGACTATAAATATCGAAGCTCTTACAATGGTTGATATGGTAAGGAAGAATTATCTTCCGGCTATCGAGAGATATCTTCACAGACTTGCAGATACTACAAGCCTTATGAAGTCGGTTAACAGCGAAGTAAAATGTAATTATGAGATAACAACAATGATGAAGCTTTCAGAGCTCACAGACCTTATCTTCGATGAAATGATGAGTCTTGAGGATAAGATCTCACAGCTGAAATCTTTCGAAAGTTTTGTTGCAAGAGCTGCATATATACGCGATGAAGTAATTCCGTGTATGGATAAGCTCAGAAAATATGTTGATGAAGCTGAGATGCTGACCAGTCAGCGCGACTGGCCGTTCCCAAGCTACGGACAGATCCTTTTCAGTGTTTATTAAGATGTTGATTTCGGGGAAGTTATCCGGGAGATCACTGTTATTATGAATGATATTTCTGTGATCTGCAGGACAATCTGCCGGACGATAATCAGCCGTACTGTGTAAATAGAATAAGGAGATCACGCGTATGCCTTTTGATATTCATTTTGAGGTTACGGCGTCCCTCTTTCTCATTCTGTTGCTGATCATATCATCGACAAGAAAAAGGCTGGAGGGATTCTTATATAAGACCTTCAGATTCTATACCATAGTCTGTCTCGTGAACAATATAGTGGATATAGGTGCAACATACATGCTGTATCACTATGAGCTCTTCCCGAGATGGCTTCATTGGGGTGCGAATGCATATTTCTTTGTTATGCAGTTTATCATCCCGACAATATTCCTTTCGTATATTTACGGAAGGATAAAGAGATACACCGATAGGAGAAGAAAGTGGTTTGTTGCCATGTTTCTTCCTGCACTGATCGGTGTTATGATGACGTTTTCCACTTATGTGACACATCTGATATTCTATCTGGATGATTCGGGTTATCATCATGGAACACTTCACGGTTATCTCTATTTTAATTCGGCTGCATATGCAGTGATATCACTTATTTTTGCAATCTGCTGGAAAAAGGAATTGAACCGCGAATTTATTCATCTTGTGATGATGATTGCCGCGAGTGCCCTTCCGGTTATGATACAGATGTTCTTCCCACATTATCTTCTTACTGGTGTGGGAACTGCACTTTGCATATATGTTATGTACCTCACGTCGGAGAATCAGCTCGATTTTTCCGATCAGGTATCCGGAGCCTTCAACAGAGAGGCATTTCTGTATGAACTTGATGAGCTTTATAAACATGCGGAAAATGTTAACATTTTCATTGTTGCACTGGATAACTTCAAGATCATCAATGAGATATATGGGATGGAAGGCGGAAACGAGCTGATGAGAAAGCTTGTTAAGCGGCTTCATAAGGAATTCGGAGAATTAAATGTTTTCCGTTACGGCGGTGACATTTTTGCTGTCACGGTTGAAGGAGAACTGGAGTTGGTCAAAAGCCGTGATATCATTTATCACATTTTCAGAACTCCGTTTGATTATAAAGGACTCGATGTTCTTCTGTCCGCATGCGTATGCCTTATCCACAGCAGAAATCATGATATGAAGAGTATTTTCTCTGCTATAGAGTATGGAGTTGATCAGGCGAAGGCCAGAGGCAAGGGACAGTTTATCGAGGTAGAGAGAAAAACGGTTGATACCATTGAAAGAAGGATGGCTATTGAACAGGCCATCGTTGAGCAGATTAAGAAAAAGTCTTTCGAGGTGCATTATCAGCCTATAGTAGATGCAAAAGAGAAATGTGTGGTTTCTCTTGAAGCGTTGGCTAGACTGGATGTTCCTAAATATGGCTATGTATCGCCGGAAGAATTTATAAAGATTGCCGAGAAGAACGGAACCATAGTTCAGATCGGAAAGCTTGTAATAGAAGAAGTCTGCAGATTTATCAACGAAGAGAATCTGATAGAAAAGGGCATAAAATATGTCGAGGTAAATCTCTCTGTAGTTCAATGCATGAGGGAAAAGCTTTACAAAGATATTTATGGCATACTTGAAAAATATCATATTCCGCCGGAAATGATTAATCTCGAGATTACCGAATCCGCAGCAGCTTATTCCGAGGCCAGACTCCTTAGGAATATGGCCAGACTATCCATGAAGGGGCTTACATTTTCACTGGATGATTATGGTTCGGGTTATTCGAATATAGGTTATCTTGTGGATATGCCTTTTACTATTGTGAAGATAGATAAGTATTTCATCTGGGGTGCCATGAAGAAGGCAGACACCAGATCAATCCTTGAAAATGCAATAAAAATGTTCAAGGATATAAATAAACTCATTGTAGCTGAAGGAATAGAAAATCAGGAAATGGCTGACATGGTCACGAGACTTGGAGCTGATTTTATTCAGGGTTATTACTATTCGAAACCGGTTAAAAAGGACATGGTAACAGATGTCCTGGAAAGACTTAACAGGGAGGGCGGACAATGAATAAGAAAAATAATTTCAGATTTCTCCTGATAGTTTATATATTTATGGTCGTAATTATGCTCCTGATAGGACTTATGGGTATTATCGGAGTGCGTACGGTATATCTTAATCCGGAAGAATACGACAGGATAATCTTTGCGAGCATTACAGCAACAGTCCTTGCGGCACTCGGTTCGATTGTCATAGTTATATATATGAACAGGTATATCAAGAAGAAGCTAAAAGGTCTCAGAGGATTTGCCGAAAGAATATCCGAATATGATTTTACGGAGGACGTAGATGGATCCGGAAATGATGCTTTCGGAAAGACTATAAAGGCTATAAATGATGCACAGTTCAAAGTCCGTGAGACTATGGAACAGCTTAAGTCCGATGTGGACAGCATAAGTGATTCAAGCAGGGATTCATCAATATCCATCCGCAGATCTTATGAGCAGATTGAAGCTCTGAATGTAAAGATACTCGGATTTATCGAGCAGATAGATGAGGATGCTGTAGGCAATCGTAAGATGTGGAAGATTAAGAATGAGCTTGAAGATGCTGTAAGAGAGCTCTCGGCTATATCTCAGTATCTCAGCCAGATTGCGGTTACTGCAGAGTATCAGCATGAGATATCTGACAGATATTATAAACAGCTGGACAGATTTAAATTATAAGAATTAAAAGCAAAACAAAAATGGTTACTGTATCCGGTAACTTTAAGAGGAAAAATTTTGGAACGAGAAACTAGCAAAAAGAAGGGCAGACTTACGTCTGCCCAGATAATACCACTCAGCTTTTTAATCGCAATCGCAATCGGAACGATCCTGTTGATGCTTCCGATATCTACTGCGGAAGGAGAGACCACAGGCCTTCTTACGGCGCTTTTTACATCGACCACGTCGCTTTGCGTTACGGGACTTGTTGTGGTTGATACATATCTTCATTGGTCGCTCTTCGGAAAGATCGTAATTCTTATCATGATCCAGCTCGGAGGACTCGGAATTATAGCAGTTACTTCAATTCTGATGCTGATCATTCACAGAAAGTTTTCACTCAGTCAATATGTCATGATACACGATGCCTTTAATCTGGATTCGATGGACGGACTCCTTAAATTTCTTGTGGGAGTTTTCAAAGGAACCTTTGTGGTTGAAGGAATCGGTGCTGCTGTATATATGATCGTATTTATACCGAAATTCGGTGCTGTTAACGGAATCTGGTATTCCGTATTTACTTCGATTTCGGCATTTTGTAATGCGGGAATAGATATTCTCGGGCCGGACAGCCTTATTTCTTATAACGGAAATGTGCTGGTCCTGATCAACACGATGTTTCTTATAGTAATGGGCGGTCTCGGATATGTTGTATGGTTTGATATAAGTAAAGGGGTTAAGGATAAGTTTAAGAAGAAGTATTCCTTCGGAACCATGATCAAGCGTTTCAGTGAGCATACCAAGCTGGTGCTTTCACTTACGGGAGTACTCATCCTGTCGGGAGCGGTGCTCGTATTCATTCTGGAATACAGTAATCCCGATACGATAGGAGACATGTCTGTCGGCGGAAAGGTTATTAACAGTATATTCCAGTCCGTAACCTTCAGAACGGCAGGTTTTGCTGCTGTTCCGCAGCAATGCCTTACGGAAGGTACCGCAACAATCGGACTTCTCTATATGTTTATCGGAGGTTCTCCTGTAGGTACGGCGGGCGGTGTCAAGACTGTGACACTCTTCCTTGTTATCCTGAACGGAGTGTCCTTTATCAGAAACAGAAAAGAGGTTGTTGTATTTAAGAGAAGAGTATCCAATGAAATGATGCAGAAGGCGGCGGCCATCCTCATGGTAAGCTTCTTCGTTACATTTATCTTCCTGATACTTCTGCTCTTTACCAATGATTTCGGTCTTATGGATGCGTCATATGAGATATTCAGTGCGACGGCTACGGTAGGGCTTTCAAGAGCTGTTACGCCTATGCTTAATCGGTTCGGAAAGGTCATCATCATAATCGCGATGTATCTGGGAAGAATAGGACCTATATCGATGGCACTCTTCTTCAATTATAGAGGAATGGAAAGAAATAATATCAGTTATGCGGAAGGCAGATATTTTGTAGGATAAACTTATGGTGCATACATATCCGAAGTACCCAAAGGGCGAGGATATAAATGTATCAGATGATGAATGATAATAGCAGAAGTATGTGATACTATTTTCATTTTATTGAAAATAAGCGATGATTTAGATATTTAGCATGAAAGGATAAGAAATGAATAAATCGATTGCGGTATTCGGAATAGGAAGATTTGGAAAGAGCCTGGCGCTAAGGCTTGCAGATATGGGTGTTGATGTAATGGTGGTTGATAACAACCCGGAGGACATCGAGAAGATTGCCGATAAGGTTACATATGCTATAGAGGCAAATCTTACGGATGCGGATGCTATCCAGGCACTCGGACTTGATGATATCGATACGGTCGTAGTTGCTATGGGTTCGGATCTCCAGGCAAGCATAATGTCTGTAATGGTTTCAAAGGAAATGGGAGTTCCATATGTAATGGCAAAGGCATCGGATGAAAGAATGGGTGCAATCCTTACAAAGGTCGGAGCGGATAAGATCATTTATCCTGAAGAAGAGTCGGGATTCAGAACTGCAAGAGTTCTGGCATCGGAATCATTTATCGACTACTTCGATATAGCAGGAACTCTCTGTGTTCTTGAAATGAAGCCGAAGCCGGAATGGATAGGCAAGAACCTTATAGAACTTAATCTCAGAGGCAATTACAAAATGAATGTTATTGCAATAAAGGATAAGAGAGGAACAAGCTCATCCATCGATCCGAATAAGCCGCTTGATGCAGATGCGGAACTTTTTGTAGTAGTTGATAAGAAGGATCTTCACAATATAAGATAGTGATTTCCCCATAATAATATAAGATTTAAAATGTATTTAGTGTTAATTTGAAGGGGGCTAATAATGTCGGATACAGAATTGCTCGGAAAACTTAAAGCTAAGAAGGGACTTCAGTCACTTTGCAGGACTATCATGTATTTGTGCGGTTCTTTAAGTATTGTGGCTCTGATTTCAATACCCGTTTTAGCTAAAAAAGATGGACCTTGGTTTATACCTGCATTGATACTTGCGGCCTTACTTGTTATTACCCTTTCCATGTGGGTTATAGTAAATCATATAGAAACCGAACTTGAGAAGGAACTTGGAACAGGTTTTATCGAGAAGATCTTAAGCGAGAAGGTTGATCTTCTGGAGTATCAGCCGTTTAAGACATTGGGATTTGACCCTCTCAGAAATTCAAAACTGTTTGATCTTTTTGACAAGATCGAAGGCTCAGACTATTTTAGGGCTGCTTATAACGGCGTGAATTTTGAATATTGTGATGCTATTCTGACAAGCCGTGAGAAGTTCGGGGACAGTAATACGAATATAACGGAATTTGAAGGCGGAGTTATCCGAATGAAAATTTCAAATCCTGTTAAGGGAACTGTGATCGTTAAGCAGAACAGAAATAAATCTGCAGCTTCTTTGGAAGAGGCAGCAAAGAAGATGGCAAAGGCAGGATTCACTGTTTCTAATAGCGGAAATGATGAGTTTGATAAGGCTTTCAGTGTGATGACTGAAATAGAAGGCGAGGAGAAGATAATCCTGACACCTGAGTTTGTAAACAGGATGTCCAGACTTTCAGAAGAGGTTTCAAGCCGACTCTTTATCAGTCTTCAGGAGAATGATATTACCGTAGCAATTGCGAAAAGCGAAGACTTCTTTGATATTCCGCCGGTTCATAAGATGGAAAATGCAGAAAAATTCAAGGGACTTTACAGACGTCAGCTTGAAGAACTGCTTACAATAGTAAATGCTTTTACTGCAATTCCGCAGAATTAGAGATAGATATGAATCATTGTTGAGTCGGATGCTCATCGGGATAAATTGGAATTACCGCTTGGTCGGATGCTCTTCAGTTTAATTGGAACGATTATGGAACAGTTTGTCAGAACAGAGCTTCTTCTCGGAAGCGATGCTATGGAAAAACTTAAGAAATCAAGGGTTATAATTTTCGGTATCGGCGGTGTTGGAGGACATTGTGCGGATGCACTTGTGCGCTCCGGAGTGGGAGCTGTGGATATCGTTGACAATGATACAGTTGCCGAATCGAATATTAACAGACAGCTTATTGCGACCTGTAAAAGCGTCGGCCGTTATAAAACGGAAGTGATGAAGGAACATCTTCTCGACATTAACCCTGAATTAGATATCAGAGAGTTCAGATGCTTTTTCCTGCCAGAAAATGCATCGGACTTTTCTTTTGATAAATATGATTATGTGATTGATGCGGTTGATACCGTGGCTGCCAAGCTGGCTATAGTTTCGGCAGCAAATGAAGCGGGAGTACCGGTTATAAGCTGTATGGGAGCCGGTAACAAACTTCATCCGGAAATGTTTGAGATTGCGGATATTTATAAAACTTCGGTATGTCCGCTTGCCAAAGTGATGAGGCACGAACTGAAAAAACGTGGAATAAAAAAACTGAAATGCGTTTATTCTAAAGAGGAACCGATAGATACTTCGGTCAATGTGAGTGACAAAATGGGCGGCGATGCGTATAAAAACAGTGGAAGACCATCTCCCGGAAGTGTTGCATTTGCTCCGTCGGTTGCGGGACTTATCATGGCGGGAGAAGTGGTAAGAGAACTCGCGGGAATATAACGATTTAAGAAACAGAATTATACAAGGATTGATATATGAATCAGACAAAAGAAAAACTTGCACTTGAATATATGAGAGGCTGTAACTGCTGTCAGGCAGTACTTCTTGCTTTTAAGGATGAGACGGGACTATCAGAGTCGGAATTGAAGGCACTCGGAAGCACATTCGGCGGTGGAATGGGTGGAATGGAAGGAACCTGCGGAGCACTTGTCGGTGCTGAGATGGTTCTGGGCATCACGGGATTCAAGGGCACACCGATGGCGGCAAAAGCAAAACAGCTTTACAGTGCATTTAGCGATATGATAGGTTCGGGAATATGTAAGGAAATAAAGGGAATTACGACCGGCAGACCTCTTGCTTCATGTGAAGCCTGCGTGGCATATGCAGCAAGTCTGCTGCAGAAGATGTTGAACAGCAATACATCAAAGACAGTAGTGCGGAATGAAGAGCAGCCCCTGGTAAGTATACAGTCAGCAGACGGTGAACAGATAAAAATAGACTTACAGTCAGCAGACGGTAGTAATCCGGGATTTGGTAAGCAGGCTGTAGACAGGGTGACCGCTTATGTGGACGGTAGCTATAACGTGGCTACCTGCGAATATTCCTACGGCGTGGTTGCGTTTGTCGGGGATGAAAAGAAAACATTTTCCGAAAAGTTTAATGACCCGGAGCTTGCTACAATGAGAAATGTGGCAGGAGAGCTTGAGGGGGCGATGAAGGCTATGAGATATGCTGCTCAGCTTGGAGCGTCGGAGCTTGATATTTACTATGATTATGAAGGAATAGAGAAGTGGTGTACCGGAGCATGGAAGACCAACAAGGATGGAACAAAGGCATATAAAGCATTTTACGAATCGCTTGCCGGAAAGCTGAAGGTCAACTTCCACAAGGTTAAGGGCCACTCGGGCGACAGATATAACGATGAAGCCGATAAGCTTGCAAAGGATCAACTGGGTATATCCTAGAAAACTCCGGGAGTTTAAACAGTATATAGGATACACAATAAATCCGAACGGGGGCGCTGTATAGAAATATATAGCAATGACAGAAAATTATAATTAAAAACACTTGCTATAGGTGCATAAAATGTATAGAATGGGTTTCGTTAATCGAGTTAACAACACTTTACGGAGGAATAAATAATGTCAGAAGAAATTATTAATGCAGGAAATGCAGATTTAGAGAATATTACTGTTACTGAGGGCGCAGCTGCACCGGAAACAGTTTCAGCCGATGAAATCGGAAGCACAGCATTCACAGGTGCACCGGAACCGGGAGAACCTGGTGAAGACGGCATTATAGAGTATGTAAATAAGGAAATGCTGATCAGTGATATTGTTACATGGTATCCTGATGCTACACTTGTTCTTATGAAAGTGGGAATGCATTGTATATCATGTTTCGCAGCACAGATGGAAACACTTGAGCAGGCAGCAGCTGTTCACGGATATGATCCGGATGATGTTGCAAAGATTGTAAATGATTATCTGACACAGACTCTCGGAAACAAGGAAAAGGAAGCTGAATAAGCCTTTCAGCGATATTTTACTCAAGTATTTTAAAATGTGCCGGACAACCTGAAACTGATCGGGAATGTCCGGCACATTTCTTTGACATTACAACTCAGAAAGTGCTATAATATCTGTTATTATGGGCTAATTAGAAGGAAGGAAAAATTATGTACGATAAGGTATCAACCAAACTGAATTTCGTAGAAAATGAAGAAAAGGTTCTCAACTTCTGGAATGAGAACAAAATCTTTGAAAAAAGTATAGATGAGAAGAAGGATCTTCCGACTTATACTTTCTATGACGGTCCTCCGACAGCAAACGGAAAGCCGCATATCGGACACGTTCTTACACGTGTAATCAAGGATATGATCCCAAGATATCAGACCATGAAGGGTCACAAGATCATCCGTAAGGCAGGATGGGATACACACGGTCTCCCTGTAGAGCTTGAGGTTGAGAAGGAAATCGGTATCGACGGCAAGGAGCAGATCGAGGAATTCGGTATTGAACCGTTTATCGAAAAATGTAAAGAATCAGTATGGAAATATAAGGGTATGTGGGAGCAGTTCTCCGGTAAGGTCGGCTTCTGGGCTGATATGGATAATCCTTATGTTACATACCATAATGATTATATAGAATCTGAGTGGTGGGCTCTGAAGAAGATCTGGGATATGGGACTTCTTTACAAGGGCTTTAAGGTTGTGCCTTATTGTCCTCGTTGCGGAACACCGCTTTCATCTCATGAGGTAGCTCAGGGATATAAGGCTGTAAAGGAACGTTCAGCAGTAGTACGTTTCAAGGCTAAGGTTGCAGAAGGTGAGGAGCAGTACTATTTCCTCGCATGGACAACAACACCTTGGACACTTCCTTCAAACCTTGCACTCTGTGTTAACCCTGAAGAAAGCTACAGCAAGGTAAAGGCATGTGACGGATATACATATATCATGGCAGATGCACTTCTTGATACAGTTCTCGGACCTCTTGCAGAAGAGAAGGTTAAGAACGATGACGGTGAAATGGTACTTAAGTACAGCACAGATGCTACAGACGGTAAGGCATATGTAAAGCTTGAATCCTATAAGGGAATCGACCTTGAGGGAAGAGAGTATGAGCCGCTTTACGAGGCGGCTGCTGCAGGTGCTGCAAAGCAGCATAAGAAGGCACATTTCATCGTTGCTGATGATTATGTAACAATGTCAGACGGTACAGGTATCGTTCATATCGCACCTGCATTCGGTGAAGACGACGGACGTGTAGGACGTAAGTATGACCTTCCGTTTGTACAGTTTGTTGATGCTGCAGGTAATATGACAGAGGATACTCCATTCGCCGGACTCTTTGTAAAAGATGCAGATCCGAAGGTGCTTGTAGATCTGGAAAGCAGAAATCTTCTTTTCTCAGCACCAAAATTTGAACATGACTATCCATTCTGCTGGAGATGCGATACACCGCTCATCTACTATGCAAGAGAGTCATGGTTCATCAAGATGACAGAAGTGAGCGACCGTATGGTTGCCAACAACGATACAGTAAACTGGATACCTGAGGGTATCGGTAAGGGACGTTTCGGCGAGTGGCTTAAGAACGTTCAGGACTGGGGCCTCAGCCGTGACCGTTACTGGGGAACACCTCTCAACGTATGGGAGTGTCCGGACTGCGGCGCAAGAGATGCAGTAGGTTCTATCGATGAGCTCCATGATAAGGGAACTATGAAGGATGGAAGTGAAGTTCCTTTCTCTATCGAGCTTCACAGACCGTTTATCGATGAAGTAACACTTACATGTCCTGACTGCGGAAAGAAAATGTACCGTGTACCGGAAGTTATCGACTGCTGGTTCGACTCAGGTGCAATGCCTTTCGCACAGTGGCATTATCCGTTTGAAAACGAAGATATCTTCAACGATAACTTCCCTGCAGACTTTATCTCAGAGGCTGTTGACCAGACGCGTGGATGGTTCTATTCACTTATGGCAATCTCAACACTCCTCTTCGATAAGGCACCTTATAAGAACGTAATCGTTCTCGGACACGTTCAGGATAAGGACGGACTCAAGATGAGTAAGTCCAAGGGAAATGCAGTCGATCCTATGGAAGCTCTTGAAAGCTTCGGAGCAGATGCTATCCGTTGGTACTTCTATACAAATTCACAGCCATGGCTTCCTAACAGATTCCATGAGGATGCGGTTAAGGAAGGACAGAGAAAGTTCATGGGAACTCTCTGGAATACTTATGCATTCTATACACTTTATGCAGAGATCGATCAGTTCAATCCGCTGGATTACGAGCTTGATTATTCAAGCCTTTCCATCATGGACAGATGGCTTCTTTCAAAGCTCAATACAGCTGTTAAGAGATTTGATGAGAATCTCGGAGCATACAGAATCCCTGAAGCTGCAGATGTTCTTGCAGAGTTCGTAGATGATATGAGTAACTGGTATGTTCGTCGCGGACGTGAGAGATACTGGGTAAAGGGAATGCCTCAGGATAAGATAAATGCTTACATGACGCTTTATACAGCACTTGTAACTATCTGCGAGGTTGCGGCTCCTATGGTACCGTTCATCACAGAAAGCATTTACCAGAATCTTGTAAGAAATATCGATAAGGATGCACCGGAGTCAATCCACCTTTGCGATTATCCGGAAGTTAACGAGAAGCTTATCGATGAGAGTCTTGAGGAAAGCATGGAAGAGGTCCTTAAGATCAAGACCTACGGAAGTGCTGCAAGAAATACAGCAAATATCAAGAACAGACAGCCTATCGCATCTATGTATATCAAGGCTGCAAAGGTTCTTGACCAGGAATATATCGATATAATCAAGGATGAGCTTAATATCAAGACAGTTGAGTTTACCGATGATGTATCAGCTTTCTCGACATACATTTTTAAACCACAGCTCAGAACAGTCGGACCTAAGTACGGAAAGCTTCTCGGCGGAATCAAGGAGTATCTTGCTTCAGTTAACGGAACAGAGGCCTATAACGTATTAAAGAGTGAAGGTGCACTGAAGTTCGAGGTTAACGGTGAAGAGGTTGCTCTTGCAGAAGAGGATCTTCTGATCGAGGTTGCTCAGAGTGAGGATTATGTAACAGAAGGCGATAATACCGTCACTGTAGTAATAGATAAGAGACTTACTCCTGAACTTGTTGAGGAAGGCTTCGTAAGAGAGATCATTTCCAAGGTTCAGACAATGCGTAAGGAAGCAGACTTCGAAGTTATGGACCGTATCATGCTTTATATGGCAAACAACGATAAGCTTGCTGAGATAGTTACAAGAAATGCAGACAAGATAAAGGATGCTGTACTTGCTGAGCATATAGTTCTCGGTTCTATGGCAGGTTTCACCAAAGAGTGGGATATCAACGGTGAGGAAGTAACTCTCGGAGTTGCTAAGTAAGACTGTAAAATGCATTAGCTTTAAAATAATAATTCTATCCGAAATATATAAGGAGGGATAACTTGATGAAGAAGATTGCAAGCGTGGACAAGGAGAGTTTCAAGAAGGAGGTAGCGGCAAATGTAAAGATGCTCTATCGTAAAACCCTTGAAGAGGCTACACCACAGCAACTGTATCAGGCTGTAAGTTATGCTATTAAGGATGATATTATTGAGAGATGGATTGCTACACATAAGGCATATAAGGCTCAGAATGTTAAAAAGGTTTATTATCTTTCAATGGAGTTCCTGATGGGACGTCAGCTGGGTAACAACCTTATAAATCTCGGATATTACAGTGATATCAAGAAGGCACTTGAGGAAATGGGACTGGATATCAATTTCCTTGAGGATCAGGAGAGGGATCCGGCACTCGGAAACGGTGGTCTCGGACGTCTCGCAGCCTGCTTCCTTGATTCACTTTCAACACTCGGATATCCTGCATATGGATGTGGAATCCGTTACCGTTATGGTATGTTTAAGCAGGCTATTATAGACGGAGCGCAGGTTGAGCAGCCGGATGACTGGTTAAAGGAGGGCTATCCTTTCGAGGTTAAGCGTGAGGAATATGCATGTGATGTTAAGTTCGGCGGCTATGTAAGAGTTGAGAACAGAGACGGCAGAAATCATTTCATACAGGAAGGCTATCAGTCTGTACGTGCAGTACCTTATGATATGCCGATCGTAGGCTATGGCAACAATGTTGTAAATACACTTCGTATGTGGGACGCTGAAGCTACTCAGGTATTTAATCTCAGCTCATTCGATAAGGGTGAGTATCATCAGGCAGTAGAGCAGCAGAACCTTGCAAGGACTATCTGTGAGGTGCTTTATCCTAACGATAATCATTATTCGGGTAAGGAACTCAGACTGAAGCAGCAGTATTTCTTCGTATCTGCTTCACTTCAGACAGCTATAGCTAAATTTAAAGAAAATAATAAGAAGATTGCAGACCTTCCAAAGAAGGTTACTTTCCAGATGAATGATACACATCCGACACTTACGGTTCCGGAGCTCATGCGTATACTTATGGATGAAGAAGGACTTGAGTGGGATGAGGCATGGGAGATCACAACAAAGACCTGTGCTTATACAAATCATACAATAATGTCAGAGGCTCTTGAGAAGTGGCCTATCGAGCTGTTCTCCAGACTCCTTCCTCGTATCTATCAGATAGTTGAGGAAATCAATCGCCGTTTCGTAAAGAAGATTGAAGAGACATATCCGGGAGATCAGGAGAAGATCAAGTCAATGGCTATTCTCTATGATGGACAGGTTAAGATGGCTCATCTTGCGATTGCCGGTTCTTATTCGGTTAACGGTGTTGCAAGACTTCATACTGAGATTCTCAAGAAGAGAGAGCTTAAGGATTTCTATGAAATGAATCCAAAGCAGTTTAACAATAAGACTAACGGTATTACACAGAGAAGATTTGTACTTCACGGTAATCCGCTTCTCTCGGCATGGCTCAGTTCTAAGATCGGAGACGGATGGATTACTGATATGTCTCAGCTTTCAAAGCTTAAGACATTTGTTGATGATAAGAAATATCAGCAGGAATTCATGAATATCAAGTATCAGAATAAGGTTCGTCTGGCTCAGTATATTAAAGAGCATAACGGAATAGATGTTGATCCGAATTCTATCTTCGATGTTCAGGTAAAGAGACTTCATGAGTATAAGAGACAGCTTCTCAACATACTTCATATAATGCATCTTTATACAGAACTTAAGGAGAATCCTAAGTTCGATATGTATCCTACAACCTTTATCTTCGGAGCAAAGGCGGCTGCAGGATATAAGAGAGCAAAGCTTACTATAGAGCTTATAAATGCGGTAGCTGATACTGTCAATAATGATAAGTCTATCGACAACAAGATCAAGGTAGTATTCATTGAAGATTACAGAGTATCAAACGGTGAGATCATCTTTGCTGCAGCCGATGTTTCTGAGCAGATATCAACTGCATCAAGAGAAGCATCAGGTACAGGTAATATGAAGTTCATGGTTAACGGTGCTCCGACACTTGGAACTATGGATGGTGCAAATGTTGAGATTGTTGAAGAAGTAGGCGTTGAGAATGCATTTATCTTCGGACTTTCAGCAAATGAAGTTATGAAGTATGAGCGCGAAGGCGGATATCATCCTATGGATATCTTCAATAACAACCATAATGTGAGACGCGTTCTTACACAGCTCATTAACGGAACCTACTGTGATGATACAGAGAAGTTCAGAGATCTCTATGATTCACTTACCAAGGAAGATGTATACTTCATACTTAAGGATTTTGATTCTTATGCAGAAGCACACAGACGCGTGGATGAGGCATACAGAGATGAAGCAGGCTGGGCAAGAATGGCTATGCTCAATACAGCATGCTCGGGCAAGTTCTCATCAGACAGAACTATCGAGGAGTATGTAAAGGATATCTGGAAGCTGAAGAAGATCGAAGTCGAGATCGAGAAGCCTGAGACAAAGGGTAAGAAGAAGTAAGCTTCCCCGAGGCTGCGATTTAAAGTAACAATTGCACATATTTTAAAAGTGTGTTAGTATTTACTATATTTTTTAATCAATAGGAGAATATGAAATGGAAAGAATTAAGACTCTTGAAACAAGAAATCTTTGTGAGAGCGCTAAGAACGGTGGATGTGGCGAGTGCCAGACATCTTGTCAGAGTGCTTGCAAGACCAGCTGTGGTGTTGCTAATCAGAAGTGCGAGAACAGCGAGTCTAAGTAATTATTAGACAGGCAAGATTTCAAAATGAGTTAGTGACTTAGAAGCCGCCTGATTACAGGCGGCTTCTATTCGTCTGCTCAAAGAGGATATTGATTATTTAACTTTGTCATAGCGTGAAGTTGACAGTGATTAGACGAAACGTGCATTCGACCGGGATTATGGTCTTGGGAAGATAATAGATTTAAGAAAAGGAAGAAAATATGGTTCATCAGTATAAATTAAACGGATATAACATTGTGCTGGATACATGTTCGGGATCGGTTCATCAGGTTGATGAGGTTGCTTATGATATAATCGAACTTTTCCCTGAGAAGTCAGAGGATGAGATTGTTGATATCATTATGCAGCGTTACGGTACAAGAGATGATGTGACAGAAGAAGATATCAGGGCATGTATAGATGATGTAAGGTATCTGAAGGATAATAAAAAGCTTTATACAGAGGATAATTATCAGCCACTTGCCGGAGAGTTTAAGAAGAGAAGCGGAAATGTCATAAAGGCTCTCTGTCTTCATGTTTCTCATACCTGCAATCTGAATTGTGAGTATTGCTTTGCGAGTCAGGGCAGATATCACGGAGACCGGGCATTGATGAGCCTCGAGGTTGGTAAGCGTGCGATAGATTTTCTTATTGAAAATTCGGGTTCAAGACATAATCTTGAGGTTGATTTCTTCGGCGGAGAACCGCTTATGAACTGGGATGTCTGTAAGCAGATAGTTGAATATGCCAGGTCTGTCGAGAAAGAACATAACAAGAATTTCAGATTTACTCTTACAACCAACGGAGTGCTTATAGATGATGAGGTTATTGACTTCTGTAACAGAGAAATGAGTAATGTTGTTCTCAGCCTTGATGGCCGTCGTGAAGTGCATGACCGGACAAGGAAAGATTTTGCCGGAAACGGAAGTTTTGACAAGATCGTTCCGAAATTCAAGAAGCTGGTAGAGGCTCGCGGTAATAAGAATTATTACATGAGAGGAACATTTACACATTTAAATACTGATTTTACAAATGACATTTTTGCGATGGCGGATCTCGGTTTTACCGAACTCAGCATGGAACCTGTTGTATCCAGCCCAAGCGATCCGCTTGCACTTACACAGGAAGACCTTCCAATCCTTATGGAGCAGTATGAAATTCTGGCAAAGGATATGCTCCGTCGTGAAGAGGAAGGAAAGCCGATTACGTTTTATCATTACATGCTTGATCTGACAGAGGGACCATGCATTTATAAGAGAATATCCGGATGCGGTTCAGGTACGGAATATATGGCAGTAACTCCATGGGGAGATCTTTATCCATGTCATCAGTTCGTGGGAGAGGATGATTACTGTCTTGGTAATATATGGGACGGAGTAAAGAATACGGATAAGCAGGATGAATTCAGAAGCTGTAATGCTTATGCAAGACCTGACTGCAAGGATTGCTGGGCTAAACTTTACTGTTCGGGTGGCTGTGCCGCAAATGCATTCCATGCAACAGGTTCTGTTACCGGCATTTATGAATATGGCTGTGAACTGTTCAGAAAACGTATTGAGTGTGCAATTATGATACAGGTGGCACATGATGCACATCCGGAGCGCTATAAGAAAAACATATAACACTCCAAACACAGAATATTCTTTGTTTTTTATCAAAATTTTTGTTTTTTTCGCCGGCGTTATGGCGTATAATAATAATGGGTTAATTTTTTTTATAGTGCGTTATTCATGATAGTGTAAAACTATTTGGGGTTTACCATTGGGCGGGGCTCTTTGGTAAGAGGGGAGAAGATATGGCACCAACCATGGATAAAGAAAAAAGACGCCAATTGGATGAAATGTTTAATGCATTGTCAGTGGTTGCAGATGGAGCATATATCTATCTGTGCGATATGGAGTCAGACATATCGAGATGGTCAAAGTCAGCCGTTGACTTTTTTGGACTGCCCGGCGAATATATGAAGAATGCCGGTGGTATATGGTCTGAACATATTCATCCGGATGACAGGAATCTATATGAAGAATTGATAGAACGCATTTTTGTCGGCTCGGATAATGATATTGATATGCAGTATAGGGCAAGGTCAGCAAACGGGGACTATGTAAGCTGCAGTGCAAAGGGAATAGTTATCCGTAATGAAAATAACAAACCGATTTATTTCGGTGGTTCCATAAATAATCATGGTACTCATAAGTATATTGATTCGGTTACCGGACTCAGATCCCTGTATGGATTTTTTGAGGATCTGAGAGAGGTTTTTATTAAGGAAGAGGAATCGGTTATAGCATTGATCGGACTCAGCGATTTCTCGAGATATAATGATGTTTACGGATATTCCTTCGGAAACAGAATGCTTCATAATATAGCAGTCATTCTGAAGAAGAAGTTTGGTGATTCCGGAACCGTATATAGAATGGATGGACCGAAGTTTGCGGTTATAACTCATGGCATTCTGAAAGACGAAGTGGTTGAAATCTATGAAGATATACAGCTCGATGGTGGATCGAAATTATATGTTGAGGATCAGCATGTAGTACCTTCCTTCAATGCAGGTGCGGTTGTTATAGATGACTTCACTATAAACGACAAGACAGTATATTCGTGTCTGAAGTATGTATATCGTGAATCTAAGAAAAAGAAAATGGGTGATATAGTCGTATATGATGATGCTCTTACCGATGATAATCGACACAAGCTTGAAAGGCTGAGTGAGCTTCGCAGAAATATCACCGAGGATTATAAAGGGTTTTATCTATATTATCAGCCGGTGGTTGATACAAAAACGGAGAAGCTGAGGGCTGCCGAAGCACTTATCCGCTGGAAGGATGACAGATATGGGGTTGTTCCTCCCGATGAGTTTATTAAAGTACTTGAGCAGGATCCGATATTTCCGCAACTTGGAAAATGGATTTTGAGACGCGCTATGATTGATGGGCAGAAGCTCCTGGAAAAGTATCCGAAGATCGTTATCAATGTGAATCTATCCTATACTCAGCTGGAAAAGGGTGGATTTATAGAGGATGTACTCGATGTTTTAGATGAAACGGAATTTCCGCCGGATCATTTATGCCTTGAAGTGACTGAACGATGCAGGCTTCTGGATATAAAGCTTCTGAAAAATATAATTTCCATACTTAAGGATAGAGGTATTAAGATTGCCATAGATGATTTCGGAACGGGGTATTCATCTATCGGAGTTCTTAAGGAGATTCAGGCTGATACGATAAAGGTCGATAGAGAGGTCGTCAAGGATATCGAGAATCAAAAGACGGATAGGGATACTATTAAGTTTATATCTGATCTCGGAAGCAGTTATGCTGCAGAAGTTTGTGTTGAAGGCGTAGAGACGATTGAAATGAGAGACATTCTGAGAAAGTATAAGATCAAGAGCCTTCAGGGATTTTTATATTCAAAACCTGTTCCACTTTCAGATTTTATGCAGCTTGGGCTTAAATGATAGTTCGGTATTTCTTTTGAGGAATTACCATGGGGTGTTTTTATGGAGGAGACAAGCATGAGAAACAGGCGGTTACATGCAGGGGATATCGTAAAACATTTTAAACGGGAAACTGTGACTGATGAAGAGGCAAAGGCAAATAAATACTTGTATAAGATAGTAGCTCTTGCCGAGCATACAGAGACCAAAGAGATTGTAGTGGTTTATCAGGCTCTTTATGGTGATTTCAGAATGTATGTAAGACCATATGAAATGTTTATGGGAAAGGTGGATAAGAAGAAATATCCTGATATAATTCAGAAATACAGATTTGAAAAAATAGAGCCTCATTATGATGATAAGGAAAAAGATGAGGTATGTAGTGAGTCAATTTGACGGATGGTCAGAACAGTTGAATCAACTGTCTGAAAAATGTATGTATTATTAAATTTCATGTGGAATTTAATCTATAAAAATGATATTATTAACAAAGTATTTGTCTTTTGACTTTTAGGTTTTGATTCTAAATGAGGGGGATTAAGATGGATAATAACCAGGAAAAAGTAGGAATCATCCAGCAACTCCAGGAAGCATGCAGAACTGAAGAGGGAGTTCTTATGCTCGTAAATCTTGACAGCTTTGAGCTTTTTAATGATGTTTACGGATATGATATGGGTGATGAAATGCTTGACAGATGTGCCGAGATCATCGACCAGAATGTAGGAGAAGATGACATCAAAGCACGTGTAGGCGGTGATGAGTTTATCATATTCTGCAAGGGTATTGATAAGGGAACCTTTGCAAGAATGGCAGCTGAAATCAACAAGCAGATAGCCGAAGCTTCTAAAATTCTTATCGGTCCGGATATGAAGATTCCTCTCGGAGCTTCTATCGGAGGTGTATTTATACCTGAACAGGGCAAGGATTATGAGGACCTGTTTGATAAGGCTTCCATGGCACTTGAATATATCAAACAGCAGGGAAATCACGGATGTGCCTATTATAATAAACCTGATGATGAAGAGGGTGAGTCAATAGACGGACTTGAAACCATCAGCAAGGGGCTTGATGAAGGACCTATCTATAAGGGTGCGCTCTGGCTGGAGTATGATTATTTCAGTATTATCTATAAGTATCTGAGAAGATATATTCAAACTTATAAGGGCGTTGCTTCAAAACTTCTTATAACGATCCGTCCGACGGTTGATATGAATGTTGAAGATTTCAATGATATCACGAAGGAGTTCGGAAAGATCACTAATTATACACTCAGAAAGAGTGATATAATGATGCAGAGCCGAAATAATCAGTTCTTCATTCTTCTTCCGGAGATGACAGATAGATATATCGAGAAGGTTCGTGACAGAATAATGGAAAAATGGGAGAAGACAGGTTACGATGAAGTAACTGATGTAAGATTCGAAGCTGAGATGATCGTTCCTCAGGAAGATGATAATCAGTAATATATTTATTTGAATTATTAAGTCGTTGCAGAATAAAAATCTGCAGCGGCTTTTTTGTATGAATTGCATAATAATTACTGTGAAATATGCACAATGGACTAATATTGTTTGTTAAAATCCCATATGGTATTATAAATTTGCGGGGCAAAGTATTAATGATTTAATTTTCAGGAGGGTAAAAAATGAGTACAGGTACAATTGTATTAATTGTTGTTGGTGTTTTTATTGTTTTGATAATTGGATGGTTTGTGTCCACATCGAACAGTATTAACCGTGTTAAACTTAAAATCGAAGAGGCTTTATCAGGCGTTGAGATACAGCTTAGACAGAGATATGATGTCCTGATGCAGGGCAAAAATGTGGCTGAGCAGTACGCAAAGCATGAGCAGAAGGTATTTGAAAACCTGAGAAGTCTTAATCAGATTCCGAATCATGCAACCGTAGATCAGCTTAATCAGGCATCTAAGGCACAGGAAGAGGCTGTAAAAGGACTTTTTGCACTCGGTGAAGCGTATCCGGAACTTAAAAGTGCAGAGCTTTTCAATAATCTGATCAATCAGCTTTCGGAGCAGTCAAGGCAGTATTCTGCTTCAAGACGTGCGGTTAACGGAAATATTACAAAGCTTAATAACTTTATAGTTTCATTCCCGGCATCAATCGTAGCTGGAATGAAGGGTGTTACGAAGATGGATTATGTTCATGAAGAGAATCTTGAGCAGCTTAAGACTATCGATATGACCATGAATCTGTAGGGACGTGGCATATGGGAGATTTAAGATATAACGTTCAGAACGGTATTGTGGATCCGACAAGGAAAGGGATGGTGCTTCAGGAATTCGAGCATTTCAAGTCGATCGCTCCTAAGCGCTTTTTGGGTAAACTTTTCAAAAAAGGTATTGTCGGTGCATCCAACAAGATAAACGACCTTTCAGGCGGTGCGATACAGCGTGCGTATGAGGCGGACGCAGATCCGAATTTAATAGACGAAAATGGTGTTCAGCATATGAGCGAGAAACAGAAAAGTAAGGCGAAGACGATAGCGCTTATCTGTGTGATCTGTTTATTGCCGGTTATAATGTTAGTAGGACCGTTTTTAATGCCGATTGTAATGTTTGGAGTAATAGGCTGCTTTATATTTTATTTATTAAGCAGAACTCCGGAGTACAAACAGTATAATTATCAGCAGATGATAGCACAGCCGGCACTTCAGACTATAGATGATAAGCTATTTATGACATTTATGGAGTCCAGTGCTGATCTGGTAAACGAACAGATGTCTTATGACCAGGCATTGGTTGAAGCTCATCTCGTAAAGCCTTTTGGCAAGAGATGTGATCGTACTACTTATTCCAGCTGTACTTATGACTGGATGAACCGTTCAAATCCGGATGCGTTCGAGTTTATGGGATATAAGCTTTATGATACGTATCAGGATTCCGATGGACAATCACATACAGTTACATACTTTGACGGTACAATATACAAATTCCGTACAGGTTTTAATATCAACGGTGATATTAATATCATGAGTACCCAAACAAAGAAGGGTATACTTGGCGGAGAGAAGGAAAAGAATAAGTATAAGAAGATCAAGAACAGAGATGTAACGATCATCGATACAGAGAATCATGAATTCGCGGAAAACTTCGATACAATCGCAGCCTATGATCAGGAAGCTTATATGTATCTTACACCGGTCATGATCGAGACACTGCTTGAGCTTCGTAAGAGATTTAATTTCTGCATTTGTATTAAGGGTGACGTAATGACTGTTACCATAGAGAATACCGGCTATGGAAGCTCAACTCAGTCAGTATTTTCTTCTCATAAACCAGCGTTTGCACCGAATAGTGCGGAAGATGAACTTGACAGCATGATAAGCGGTTATCAGAAGGCAATCAAGTCAATCCTGGAATTAAGGGACAAACTCCTTCCGGGAAGAGAGAATGCAGGTTTCACATATAACAGTGCTGCAACAGGAGTTAACAACGCACAGCCTGTATATAATGAACAGCCGGTGTATAACACACAGCCGACATACAACGCGCAGCCGGTGTATAACGAACAGTCGGCGGGTATGTACGATGCAAATGCTTCATATAATGTAGGTGCAGAACCGATGTTTGATCCGGGTGCAGTGCCAACGTATAATGGAGAGTCGACATATTAGATTGTAAATTTAAAACCGTGTTAGTTTGTAATAGATACAGACTAACACGGCTTTTTTGATTTATTTTAGTATTGTTCGGTTGATTAAGACTCCTTATCATCAGTCGGCAGGTTCTTCAACAACCTTGATATGGAGCTCCTCGAGCTGCTTATCGGTAACATAGCCCGGTGCATCCATCATAACATCCTGTGCATTCTTGTTCATAGGGAATGGTATAACCTCTCTGATAGTGCTCTCGTTGGAGAGAAGCATTATCATACGGTCAACACCCGGTGCGATACCTGCATGTGGAGGTGCACCGTAGCAGAATGCATTGTACATTGCAGGGAACTTAGCCTTAACATCGTCTTCTCCGAGACGGACCATTTCGAAGGCCTTGATCATTATTTCAGGATCATGATTTCGAACGGCACCTGATGAAAGCTCGATTCCGTTACATACGAGATCGTACTGATCAGCCATGATGTCGAGCGGATCAATCTCACCACGCTCTGCCTTGAGAAGTACATCCATTCCGCCGCTTGGCATTGAGAACGGATTGTGACAGAACTCAAGCTCGCCGGACTCTTCACCGATCTCATACATCGGGAAGTCAACGATCCAGCAGAAACTGTACTGTTCCTTATCCATATGTCCCGGAACAAGAGGTCCGAAGGTCTTGATTATAACTCCTGCGGTTTTCTGTGCATCGCGGAGCTTTCCTGAAGAAAGAACTACGAGATCGCCTGCCTTAAGTCCAAGGGCGGAAATAACAGAATCCTTACGATCCTGAACAAACTTAGCGATACCGCCGACAACCTCTCCGTTTTCATCAATTCTGAACCAGTAAGGCTTAGCACCGGCCTGAACCTCAACGTCTGCTATATTCTTATCTATAAATTTTCTGCTTTCATTAAAGTTTGAAATTACAACGGCTTTAACTGCAACTTCAGCACCCTCAACGGAGTCGGATGCGAACGGTCCGAAGCCGCAATCCTTCAAAACTTCTGTAGCGTCCTGGACTGTAAGATCGATTCTGAGATCCGGCTTATCTGTTCCGTACTTCTCCATAGATTCACGATATGGAATACGTGCAAAAGGTGCAGATGATGCTCTGTTATAAGTACCGTATTTTGCAAAGATCGGAGGAAGAACATCCTCACATATTTCGAATACATCTTCCTGTGAAGCGAAAGCCATTTCCATATCCAACTGATAGAATTCACCCGGACATCTGTCTCCACGAGCATCCTCATCACGGAAGCAAGGAGCTATCTGGAAATAACGGTCGATTCCCGAAGTCATAAGAAGCTGTTTAAACTGCTGCGGTGCCTGTGGAAGAGCGTAGAATTTTCCCGGATGCTTTCTTGCAGGAACCAGATAATCTCTGGCACCTTCAGGAGAAGAAACGGTAAGGATAGGAGTAGTGATCTCCATAAATCCGTGCTCTATCATAGACTGTCTGAGTGCGGCAATAACATTGCTTCGGAGTATAAGATTCTTCTTAACCTCAGGATTTCTGAGATCGAGATATCTGTACTTAAGACGAGTTGTTTCATCAGCTTCACGGCTTCTGTTAATCTCGAACGGAAGCTCGTTATAACGGCATCTTCCGAGAACATCGATTTTATCGGGAACAACCTCGATATCACCTGTTGCCTGCTTAGGGTTCTTTGAGCTTCTTTCCCTTACAGTACCTTCAACAGAAATGGTAGATTCTTTGTTTATTCCCTTTACGGTCTTCATCATTTCTTCGGTTTCCACAACTATCTGTGTGGTGCCGTAGAAATCTCTGAGAACTACGAATCCAAGCTCGGCTCCGACTTCACGGAGGTTTTCGAGCCATCCGACAAGCTTAACCTTCTCGCCGACATTTGTACTTCTCAGTTCACCGCATGTATGTGTACGTGACTGCATTTTATTTTCTCCTATATTATCTGTTATTTATTTCAATGCTTCGAAGGCACCCTTGATATCGTCAATGATATCGTCAACATTTTCAAGACCTACTGAAAATCTGATCATACCGCCGTTGATTCCGGCAGCAACAAGCTGCTCATCTGTAAGCTGACGATGTGTCTCACTTGCAGGATGAAGAACGCAGGTTCTGATATCTGCAACATGAACTTCGTTACAAGCAAGCTTAAGTGAATCCATGAATTTCATGGCTGTGTTTCTTCCACCCTTGATAACGAATGAGATAACTCCGCAGCTCTTTCCGCCGAGATACTTCTGGCTGAGCTCATAATTCTTATCACCCTTAAGTGCAGGATATGTTATGGATTCAATCTCATCACGGCTCTCAAGGAATTCGGCAACCTTGATTGCGTTCTTATAATACTGCTCCATACGAACGGCGAGTGTCTCAAGTCCGAGATTAAGCAGGAATGCTGAATGAGCTGCCGGATAGCATCCGAAGTCTCTCATCAGCTGCATACGTGCCTTAAGGATGTATGCCTGCTTTCCGTATTTTTCTGTGTATGATATTCCGTGGTAGCTCTCATCCGGCTCAACGAGTTCTGGGAACTTTCCGTTTGTCCAGTCGAACTTACCGCTGTCTACGATGATACCACCGCCCTGTACTGCGTGTCCGTCCATGTACTTTGTTGTTGAATGTACTACGATATCAGCTCCGAAGTCGAAAGGCTTGCAGAGGATAGGAGTAGCAAATGTGTTATCAACGATAAGCGGAACACCCATCTCATGAGCGATATTTGCGAATCTTTCGATATCAAATACAGTAAGTGCAGGATTAGCGATTGTCTCACCGAATACTGCCTTTGTGTTAGGCTTGAAAGCAGCCTTGATCTCTTCATCTGTTGAGTCCTGGCTTACGAAGATGCACTCGATACCGAGTTTCTTGAGTGTGAAAGAGAAAAGGTTAACTGTTCCGCCATATATTTCAGGAACGGAAACGATGCTGTCACCGGCCTGTGCTATATTGAGGATTGAAAGAAGTGATGCTGCCTGACCTGAAGAAGTTGCCATAGCGCCAACACCGCCCTCAAGCTGATTGATCTTTTCTTCTACAGCCATTACTGTAGGATTAGCGAATCTTGAATAGATAAGAGCCTTTGTAGGATCGTCGAATACATCAGCGATATCCTGAGTCTTATCAAATCTGTATGTTGTGCTCTGAACAATAGGTAATGCTCCCGGTTCTGTGTTTCCTGGTGTGTAGCCTGCATGCAGGCAGAGTGTTTCATCTTTCATAGTTCCCTCCTGATATATGAAATATTATAAATTCCTTAATCGCACAGCGAAAATGCTTTGTTTACGCTGAATTGAAACGATTATTTACAAAAAGACGGGAATTATTATATCACAAATCATAGATATAGAATACATAAAAATTTGTACCGACTTGAGTTTTATCACATATAAATATATAATAGTGGACGATTGTTTTATAAAACGATATTAATAAAACGGAGGAAAAGTAATGAAAAGAAGAATAAGTAAGATTGCTGCGGCAGTTCTTACATTTTCACTTATGCTTACCGGCTGCGGAACAGGTGGAAAAAGCGGAGGAGAGATTGCAACCGAAAAGCCTGCTGAGATCAGCGAGACTGTTACAGAGGCACCTACAGAAGCAGTGACAGAAGCAGCTTCTGCTGAAGAGGGGGAACCGCCTTTACAGCAGTTCAGTTTTTCGGGTAAATCATTTACTATCACATTATATGCCGACAAGGCACCGATCACATGTGAGAATTTTGAAAAACTCGTAGGACAGGGTTTCTATGATGGTCTTACATTCCACAGAGTTATTGATGGATTTATGGCTCAGGGCGGTGACCCGGACGGAACAGGTGCAGGTGGAAGTGATACACCTATAAAGGGTGAGTTCAGCAGCAACGGTGTACAGAATGATCTGTCTCATAAAAGAGGTATAGTTTCAATGGCAAGAACGCAGGATCCGAATAGTGCATCCAGTCAGTTCTTTATCTGCTATTCAGATGCATGTGTACAGCTTGACGGAGATTATGCAGCATTCGGTGAAGTTACCGAAGGGATGGAAGTTGTAGATGCTTTCCTTGAGGTCCCACGTACTACATCACTTTCGGGTGAACCGGAATCAGCCCCAACAGTGCCGATAACTATTGAGAAGGCAGTGATGGGAGAAAAAGATGCAAACGGTAATTCGACAGTTATTATCACAATGAAATAATACAACAATACAAAATAAATCGGCAGCCGATCAATTCGGACTGCCGATTTTTCTTAGTTCTTATGAATATTCAAAATGTAGTTAGATACATACCGATTAGTTAGCAGAATCAGTACCTGTGGCAGCAGGAGCAGCATCTGAAGGAGTTGAATCCGGAGATGCATTTTCATAAAGGAAGTCTACAACCTTCTCTTCAAGAATTGTGAAGTAATAATCTTCATTTGTATATCCGTACTGCTGATTGAGTTCCGAAACATCCCTTAAGCCTGTCTGCTCGAGAAGTTCACGGATCTTATCATTATATTCTTTTTCGGAACAAGATATATTCTCTGCTTCTGCGATTGCGATGATTACCATCTTCTCACGCATATAGCTTTCCGCAGACTTCTTAACGCTGTCTCTGAAGTCCTCTGCACTGTAACCGTAATAGTAACCGAGGAATGTCTGAAGATCGACACCCATTGAAGCGGCATACTGCTGGAAGCTGTCCACTATAGCGGCAGTTCTTTCTCTGAGTTCGTTTTCAGGATATTCAACAATAGTTGTTTCATCGATTACCTTCTGGAGAATAGCCTGTCTGTCCGCATTAAGTGCATCCTCTGTTCTTGTTTCGAGAATCTTATCACGGGAAGCGTTCTTGAAATCTTCAACAGTCTTAAAATCACCGTTTGTAGCTGATTCGATAAAACTGTCAGTTACTTCAGGAACTATATCCTCACCGACGATATAATTAAGTGTTGTATCAAATGTAGCTTCAGCACCTGCAAGGCTTGGCTCCTGATATGTTTCAGGGAAAGTTACCTTTACTTCGAACTGATCGCCCGGCTTATGTCCCTTGATCTGTTCATCGAAGTTATCGATATAACCGCTGTTTCCAAGCTCGATTTCAGTGCCCTGACCCTGTGTACTTCCGCCATCGAAAGCAACTCCGTCAACATAACCTGTATAATCGATATTAACTGCATCACCGTAAGTTGCGACTCCGGTTTTAATCTGTTCCTGAGTTGTATTCTGATGTACAAGATAATCAATCTCATTCTGAACATCATCTTCAGATACGGATACTTCCGTTGGTGTATAGCTGATACCTTTATAATCGGTGAGCTTTACAAGCGGTTTATAGGTTTTCTTTAAATTTCTGACTATATCAGCATCATCGGTCTGTCCGCAGCCTGCAAAAGATGCAAGAAACATTGAACAGGCAAGGACAATGCCCAGTCTTTTAGATCTGCATTTCATAATTATCAGGTCCTTTCCTATCATAAAAAAGTCTGAAATCGTTAATGAACATTTAATAGTCCATAACTTTGATATAATATCACAAGAAAGGCAAAAAATAAAGGGAAAAATCATGTTTGACGATAGGCGTGATGATATATTATGATAAATAAAAAATTCAGGGGGACAAAATGGTTCAGAAGGTTCAGGTAAATATAAAGAAGATTAACGATAAGGCAATAATTCCGACATATGGTTCGGATCATGCTGCGGGAGCGGACCTCTATGCATGTCTTGAGGAACCTGTCAGAATTGAGCCGGGCGATACATATCTTGTAAAAACGGGTATTGCGATGGAACTTCCGGAGGGGTACGCAGGACTTATATATGCGAGGAGCGGCCTTGCAACCAAGAAGGGTCTGGCACCTGCAAATAAGGTGGGCGTAGTTGACTCGGACTACAGAGGAGAGGTAATGGTTTCTCTTCATAATCATTCAAAGGAGGCGCAGGTCATCGAACCGGGTGAGAGAATTGCTCAGATGGTGATCACTCCATATATTCAGGGATTTTATAATGTGGTTGAAGAGCTATCCGATACTGAGAGAGGATCCGGAGGATTTGGTTCGACGGGAAGCAAGTAGAGTATAAGAAGCGAGTAATAAATAAATTAAAAGACGGCTTTGAAGGAGATCTGATTCTCTTTCAAAGCCGTCTTTCGTTATAGTAACCCCATTGGAAATAATCTGTAAATAAAAACTTATATGCCTTATCCGAATGAAGCTTGTGATCTTTTTACTGGCAAGCCTGAGCTGCAGTAATGATAGCCATTGAATATACTTCCTGAGCTGTACATCCACGTGAAAGATCATTGATAGGTGAGTTGAGACCAAGGAGAAGTGGTCCATAAGCCTCGAAGTTACCTAATCTCTGAGCAATCTTGTAACCGATGTTACCTGCGTTGATGTCAGGGAAGATAAATGTATTTGCATGACCTGCTACATTTGAACCAGGTGCCTTCTTCTTAGCTACGTTAGGTGAAACTGCAGCATCGAACTGAAGTTCGCCGTCGATAGGAATGTCAGGAAGGAGTTCCTGTGTACGCTGAGCAGCATTACGCATCTTGTCAACACTCTCATCCTTAGCTGATCCCTTTGTAGAGAAGCTGAGGAAAGCAACCTTCGGATCGATACCGAAGAGCTTAGCACACTTGATAGTTTCCTGAGCGATCTCAACAAGATTGTCTTCTGTAGGATTGATGGTAATAGCACAGTCACCCATTGCAAGTACTTCGTTTCCACCCGTAGCATTTGGACGAACGAGGATGAAGCATGATGTAACGATGTTGTTACCCGGCTTCGGCTTGATGAGCTGGAATGCAGGTCTTACTGTATCAGCTGTTGAATAGGATGCTCCACCGAGAAGGCAGTCAGCAAGTCCCATCTTTACAAGCATTGTACCGAAATAGTTGTTTGACTTAAGAGCTTCTCTTGCAGATTCAGGTGTAGCACCCTTATTCTTACGAATCTCAACGAAAGCATCAACCATATCGTCAATCTTATCATAGTTTAATGGATTAAGAATGTTGGCACCACGTATATTGAAACCGCTTTCCTCGGCAAGTGCATGAATCTCATCAGGGTTACCTATAAGGATAGGCTTGATGAAATTGCTGGCAAGAAGTCTGGATGAAGCCTCAAGTATACGAGGATCATTTCCGTCAGGAAGAACAATTGTTTTTGGAGAGGCCTTAAGCCTGTTGATCATTTCTCCGAAATTATACATAATAGCACCTCACATATATGAATAAAATTTGTTTTCAAAACACAACAGATAGTATAGCACAACAAAACCTCAATCACAACGATATTTGACCTTTACTTAGTAAAAGATTTAGTGCAAAAGATTGTATTATAATATATAATAAACAAATGGGGATTTTGAGAGGGTTGAGTGATCGACCGAACATTTTCCCGGATAATTATTTACAGGTGTTTAGAATGTACGTAGATGATGAAGATGATTTTGATCTGGAAGACAAAGTAGAGTCTGAGGAACCGGAAGAATCAAAGAAAAAAGAGAAGAAAAAAGAAAATAATAAGAAGGATTCGGATCAGAATCCGAAAAGAAATTTACTGAAAAAATTTATCAAGATAGTAGTCATAATAATCTGCATTTTCCTAGGGTCCTGGTGGGCTGCATATTCAAAAACAAGATCTGCCCATAAGAAAGACAATATGATGGCAGATGAGATGGAGAAAATGTATGCCAAAGGCGACTATCAGGCGATGACGGATTATTATTTCGAGAGGATGACAGATCTCGGAGATAAGAAATATGCAAAGTATAAGAGAATAGCCGAGCTCTACGATGAATACCTGACAGCCGATGAGTACATACGCGACGCTTATAATAAGGTGGTCGAAGGAGACAACACCGGATCGGGATATGCATGGGAAATGAAGCAGCTTTTCAGAGTGATCCTTCTTTGCGATATGTATAGAGAAGAGGGATATCCTTATGGTGAAGAGCAGGGCGTGACGGATATAAGAGAGAAGGTTGTGAATTATCTTCAGGGAGTACTTCTCCTGGATAAGATATCTATCGAACAGGTTGCGTCAATGTATCTCGAAGCCAAAGATTCCGATTCGATTGACAAGGTTATGGATCTGATTGACGGATTCGCAGCTGCTTCGATCAGCAAGGTATTGGAGTGATAAATCAATATATAAATATATGAGAGGTAAGAAGTATGGGAGAATTATTATTTAAGGAAAGAAAAAGAATATGGTGCGGACTTCCTTGGACCTTTACGGTTTACAGCTTTGATGAAGAGAGATTCTTCATTAAGAGGGGAATGTTCACTATCAAGGAGGATGAGATAAGACTTTACAGAATCCTTGATCTGTCGCTGAAGCGTAATTTCATTCAGAGAATATTCGGCCTCGGAACTATTACCGTGGACAGTTCAGATAAGTCTATGAAGTGTTTTGAAATAAAGAATATCAAGCATGCCAGAGATTTTAAGGAACTTCTCTCACAGAAGATAGAAGAAGAGAGAATGAGAAAGCGTATCTCCGGCCGTGAGTTTATATCAGACCATGATCATGAGGGCTTTGATGAGTATGATGAGGGCTATGATCAGCACTAAGCATGATGTGTTGAAGTCGGCATGATTTAGATAGGTGTTTTGAATTATGATCTGCACTGATTCTGACAGATATAATGTGAATTGATTAGAAGTATTTGGTGGTAAATAATAATGGATGAACAAGAACAGGGAGCGGTATTTGTCGATGAGAAAGCATTTACCGATGTTGATGCCAAGAAGAAGAAAAGAAGAAAGAGATTTATAATAGTTTTTTCTGTATTGGCATTTATTCTTATTGCGGGATATTTCTCGATGGTCTATGTTGCATCGTCACGTTTTAATCCGGGAACCGTGATCGACGGCGTGGATATGTCATTTAAGACACTTGATGAGGCAGAGCAGATCGTTGGAGAGAAGTATAAAGGATATGAAATTGTAGTTAAATACAGAGACGGAGAGAGTACAGTAAAAGCTGAAGATATCGGACTTGAGATAGATGTGAGATCCAGCCTTCAGGATATTATGGACAGTCAGAGTCCGTTTGAGTGGTTCAGGTTTGACAGGAAATATGATGAGAAGGCTGAATGGAAGCTGAGCTATAACGAGCAGCTTCTTGAAGTGCTTCTGGAAAATGAAACAAGACTCGACCCCGATAAAATGAAAGCCCCGGAACAGCCTGAAATAGTATATGAAGAAGGTGAATTTAAGGCTGTTGAGGGTGATAAAGGAAACACTATTGACCTTGACATTTTTAATGAAAAGCTGGACAGCCACATAAGGGCGATGGATACTGAGTTTGATGTAGATGCCGATGGATGTTATACAGTGTCGGAGGTCAGTCTTGATTCGAGTGTAATAAATCACTGTGTTGAGAAAGCAAATAAAATGCTTCGCGGAGAGGTATCTTATCTTTACGGTGAGACTGAGGTTCCGGTTATTACAAAGGATGATATAGCCGATCTGATCAGAATTGATCAGTTTTATAATATTACCCTCGACAAAAATATGCTTTCAGTGAAGTTTGAAACCTTTGCCAACGAACATGATACCCTATATCAGGAAAGACAGTTCAAGACGCATGACGGAAAGTTCGTTACGATTCCGCCGACATATTATGGTTGGGAAATCAATCGTGAAGGTGAAGCAGATCAGCTTTTAAAGGATATCTGTTCTCAGAAGAAGGTTGTAAGAGAACCGGAATTCAACAGCTGGGAAAATGTTTATAATATCAGTGAAAACGGTGGCATTGATGATATCGGTAATTCTTATGCAGAAGTAGATCTCTCAAATCAGATGGTATATCTTTTTATCAATGGAGATCTTGTTCTGTCAACACCATGTGTAACCGGAAATGTATCGGCAGGAATGTCAACACCGGAAGGACTTTATGAGATTCTTACACATGCAACTAATGTTGAGCTTACAGGCGGAGAAGAGCCTGTACCGGTTGATTACTGGATGAGATTTGTCAGAGGAATCGGTTTTCATGATGCGACATGGAGATGGGATTTCGGCGGAGATATATATTATTACAACGGTTCGCACGGATGCGTAAATCTTCCTTACAGTGCGGCACAGACCATGTTTTATTATACATATATCGGAATGCCGGTCTTCGTTTATTGGAGATAATAATGAAAAAAATATTACTGATCATGACGGGAGGAACTATATGTTCCTTCCGTGACAGTACAGGACATAATGCAGCGGATGTCGGGAAAGCGGCACCGCTGCTTATAGATGTATTGAGAGAGTCAGAGAGTCCTATGAAGGACGTTGAATTTGAAATAATATCGCCGCTTGATACACTAAGTGAGAATATGTCTGTTGAAAAATGGAACATTCTTCTTGATGCGATCAGGAAGGTCAGACTTTCAGATTATTCGGGAATCATAATAACCCACGGTACGGATACACTTCATATGACATCACCGCTTATTGCTGAGGTTATGGAAGGAAGCTTGATTCCGGTAGGGCTTGTGGCTGCTCAGAAACCACTCTGGGATGAGGATTCAAACGGTGGAGAGAATTTCATCCGAACAGTAGAGTATATAGCGGAGATAAACAGGAACCCCGATAGTTATGCGGCTTCGGAAAGAACATTTGTAATATATAGGAATTCCGATGGCATATGTAAGCTTCATAAGGCATCTGAGCTGGAAAGATGCGGTAATTTCTCTGAAGATTTTTACAGTCGGAACATGAAGAATCTGCAGAAGATTTTTGATGAGAATTCTCAAAAAAATCGGATGATACCGGAGAAGATGGTTTCTGATATATCTGATTGGCGGGAACCTAAGCTTTATCATATGTCAGCACTTAAAAGTACAGTAATGATGATAGATCCTTATGTAGGGATTGATTATGATACATTTGACATAAGCAGAGTGAAGCATATATTGCAGCTTACGTACCATTCGGGAACCGCTGATTCGGAAAAGCTTCCGGCATTTATAAAAAAATGTACGGCTGCCGGAGTTGATTTTTATCTTGCTCCCGTACCTCGGGATTACAGATATTGTTCGACCTTCGGACTTATCAGTGCGGGGGCGAAGCCTATATCGGATATTACTCCATGGGCGGCATATGCAAAGCTTCTTGTAGAAGATGCTGTAGATTTACCACAGGAACATACCCTTGGTTAAAAATCCTATGGCAGATAGAAATGATGTAAAACTTTTAGGAGGATAATGTAATGCATTATCTGTTGATGGTCATGACACTCTTTGCGGGCGGAAGCGTACTTGGGTGGTTTATAGAACTTTTCTTCAGAAGATATCTGGATCCGGTTGAAAGATTGAAGAAAAGATTTTCGAATCCCGGATTTCTTGCCGGACCGTGTCTTCCGATATACGGAACCGGACTTGTGGCTCTATACGGACTTGCACATATAAGGATTCCGGCACTTGAAACTGCTCATCCGATTGCACATAAGATGCTCGTATTTTTGTTAATGGCACTTGCGATGACCTTTGTGGAATTTGTAACGGGAATGATTTTTATAGTTCATATGCATCTTGAGCTGTGGGATTATTCTCCGTACTGGGGAAATATCAAGGGCGTTATATGTCCGCTCTTCAGCTGCTTCTGGTATGCACTTGCGGCATTTTATTATCTTGTAATGCATCCTCGTATTGAGGCGATACTAACGTGGATGTTTGATAATCTGGCATTTTTGTTCTTCGTCGGGTTCTTCTATGGTGTATTTGTTGTCGATGTTATCTATTCATTTAACGTAGTTGTAAGAATCAAGAAGCTTGCCGAAGAATACGGAATTGTCGTTAAGTACAGAGCTCTCAAAGGAAAAATCCTTGATATGGCTGATGAAGCCAAGGATCGAAGCTATACATATATCCTTTCAAGATTTACATCCGGCTCACTCAGAAATATGTTTGCAAATTACAGAGAGAATTTCTCGGTTAAAAGAAGAGTGATCGCAAAGTATAATGAGTATAAGATAAGAAAAGGTGTTATAAGAGAAGAGGATGACACAATAATACTGGAAGACAGTGATTCTGAGTCATCCCCTAAGGATACGAATAAATAAATATATGATTTTAAACGAGTCTCATTATCAGCTCTGTCAGATAAACTGCAATACAGGCAGTCAGGGCTACGGTAGTGAGGCTTTTTCCTTTTATAGCCAGAATTACGGCGGTAACGAGGCCTATGGCTGCTGATATAACACTTGCGGTTGCTGTAAATATGGCAGGTATTGTCATTGCAGTGAGAACCGCATATGGAATATAGTAAAGAAAAGAACGGATAAATGGGTTCTCGATTTTTTTCTTTATTGCAACAAAAGGAATCGCTCTTACGAGATAGGTTGTTCCTGCCATAAGTATTAGGTAGATGAAGAAGCTTCGTGTACTCATACGGCACCTCCTTCTTCGGCAGGAGATTCGTTAATCTCGGCTTTTTCTTTTATCGGGAAGAACATAGCACCGATAACAGCGGCTATGATCGCACATATACTGATAGCAAGTCCCGGTGAAATCTTCTTAAGGAACGGGATATAAGTAAAGCATGTACTAAGGATGGCAGCAATCACGACAACTATTATAACAGGGCGTGCTTTTTTCATTTCCGGAACAACTATTGCAACAAACATTCCGTAAATTGCAAGCCCGAGAGCGCTCATTACGGTCGCCGGAAGTATATTTCCAAGAAGTGCTCCGAGCAATGTTCCGAGAGCCCATCCCAAATATGGAAGACTGCCGAGACCGGCCATGAAGCTGCGCGAAACAGATTCCTCGGATACGGCTACGGCAAATATTTCATCAGTCATTATAAATGCGAATATCCATCTCCAGATACCGCGGAATTTCTCGTTGACTTTTTGAGAAAGCGAGATGGACATGAAGCTGTATCTGACATTTATCGTAAGCTGGGATATCAGCATATCGAGGTATTGTCCGGGAATGAGCATGGTTTTTATACCCGAAAACTGACCGGCTGAAGTAACGCAGGTCATTGATATGAGGAGCGCTTCCCACCAGGTCATTCCGTATGAAACGGCGGTTATTCCAAATGTGAAGGAGACGGACAGATAGCCCAGTGCAATGGGGATACCGGCCCGGAGTCCGCGAAGAAAGTTTTTCATGATATATGATCTTTCATTTGATATTATAAGCCGCTATAGGAATTGTCGAATTACAAGTTTAATGTAATTGATATTCTTTATAACGTCGAACAGTATCGTATTGTACTACAAAGATTTTATGGTTTCAAGTTTAACACGAATAGCTGTTAGTCTCAATTAACAAAGTTTAAGCAAAATAATACAATTCCTGCTATGTTAAAATTGTCAAATAAAGTATAATCGATGTATAGGCCTTTGGCCATAAAAGAAATAAACACAAATAGGAGGTTACGTAATGGCTAAGTTTAGATGTAAGATTTGTGGGGAGATAGTTGAAGCAGATACAATGCCTGAAGTTTGTCCAAAGTGTAAGCAGACAGATTGTTTTGAAGAGATAGTTGAAGAACCTGCTAAGAATAAGTATGCAGGTACTCAGACAGAGAAGAATCTTCAGACTGCATTTGCCGGTGAGTCACAGGCAAGAAATAAGTATACTTATTTTGCATCTGTTGCTAAGAAGGAAGGCTATGAGCAGATAGCTGCTCTGTTCCTTAAGACAGCAGATAATGAGAAAGAACATGCAAAGATATGGTTCAAGGAACTTGGCGGACTCGGAACTACAGCTGAGAATCTCGGTGCTGCAGCTGACGGTGAGAACTACGAGTGGACAGATATGTATGATGGATTTGCAAAGACTGCAGAAGAGGAAGGATTCCCTGAACTTGCTGCAAAATTCCGTGGAGTTGCTGAAATTGAAAGACATCATGAAGAGCGTTACAGAGCACTTCTTAAGAATGTTGAGACTGCAGCTGTATTTGAAAAGAGTGAGGTTAAGGTTTGGGAATGCCGTAACTGTGGACATATCGTAGTAGGAACCAAGGCTCCTGATGTATGCCCTGTATGTGATCATCCACAGAGCTTCTTCGAAGTTCATGAAGAAAATTATTAATTTCTGAAGCAAATATCTTAGGACCGGAGCGTAAGTGATCCGGTCCTTTTCTCCAATGACTCATAGGAGAATGATGAAGTGAAAGGTGCGGGTTATAATATGAAGAAAAAAGAAAAACAGGTCAATCTGATTATGGCCATTATCATGTCCCTGGCAATGGGAATTCTTTTTACATTTATTACCAGAGGTCATGCAGACCCGAAGGCGCTTGAATCTATGCCGCCTGCACCGGCTGCATATCTTATAGGTATTTTGGAATCTGTAGTTGTAGGAGTTATAGTTGCATTAATCATTCCGATGGGGAAAATTGGCCGGGCACTTACTTCGAAAGCGGGTGTAAGACCACCTTCATTCAAATATACTTTATTGAACAGTATTCCATTTGCAGTTATAAATGCAATTCTGGTAAGTTTTATATGTAGTTTTATTGGAATTGCATCAAGCTATAAGCACATGATGATTCCTGATAAGCCACCTCTTTTTCTGATGTGGATAACAAATTGGTTGAAACTTTTGCCGATTTCGATTATTGTTAGTTACGTGCTGGCAGTGATCATATCACCGATAGTTGTAAAGGCTGTAGGATTGGGAGGACCGAATGGTAACGGAGGTCCCGGTGGTCCGGGAGGACCGGATGGTAACAAAGGTCCGGGAGGCCCAAACGGAAATGGTGATATGGAAGACTAAAATAGTAATGATAATCTGAAATAATAAAGCATTCCGGTGAGATAAGAGGTTCTGCCGGAAGGATGGATTTAAGGAGAATTAAAATTGAGTATCAGAGAAGATGTTAGTAAAATGAAGCTCGTATCGCCATATGTGGCAGCTATGAGCGTTGAAAAGAGAAACGAAGCGCTCCTTAAGGTTGCGGAAGTTCTTCAGGAGAATAAGGAAGCAATCTTTACGGAAAATAAGAAGGATCTTGAAGCAGCTGAGAAAGCTGGAATTGCGCAGGCTACATTTAAGAGACTCAAATTCAATGAGGATAAGCTGAAGGATGTTGTTAAGGGAATACAGCAGCTTGTTACGCTTTCGGATCCGCTCGGAAAGAAAACTCTTGAAAGAGAACTTGATGAAGGACTTCTTCTGAACAGAGTTACCTGTCCTATCGGGGTTATCGGAGTTATCTTTGAAGCCCGCCCTGATGCGCTGGTCCAGATATCTTCTCTTTGTATAAAGACAGGAAATTGTGCGATATTGAAGGGTGGAAAGGAAACTACCAACACGAACAGGATATTGTTCGGACTGATCTATGATGCAATTATATCTGTCGGATTCCCGGAGGGAGCTATGCTGCTTGCCGAGACCCATAGTGAGATTGATGAACTTCTTGAGTGCTACGGACTGGTAGATCTTCTGATCCCAAGAGGATCAAATCAGTTTGTTCAGTATATAATGAACAATACGAAGATACCTGTAATGGGACATGCCGACGGTATATGCCATATCTATGTGGATAAGGCGGCTGATTTTGATAAGGCTATCCCGATCATAGTTGATGCCAAAACTCAGTATGCTGCTGTATGTAATGCAGTAGAAACGCTGCTTATCAACAGAGACATCGCCAAGGAATTTCTTCCTAAGCTTGCTTCGGCTTTAAAGGAAGCAGGGGTTGAGGTGAGAGGAACCAAGGAGGTTACCGGAATTCTCTTTGAGTCAGGTAAGCCTGATGAGAGTTCTGTTAAATACACAGAGATTGATGAAAGTGAATTTAAGGAATACCTTGAATTTATAGTATCCGCAAAGCTTGTGTCCGGAGTGGATGAAGCAATCGATCACATAAATCGTTTTGGTTCACATCATACAGATTGTATAATCACAGAGGATGATGAGACTGCAGACAGATTTATGCAGCTTGTGGATTCTGCCGGTGTTTACAGAAATTGTTCAACAAGATTTGCAGACGGTTTCCGCTACGGATTCGGTGCTGAAGTCGGTATCAGTACAAGCAAGCTTCATGCAAGAGGCCCTGTGGGACTTGAAGGTCTTGTTACGTACAAATACAAGCTGTACGGAGAAGGGCATATCGTAAAGGATTATGCTGACGGAACAAAGGAATTTCATTTTAAGGATTTATAATCCGATGAATTAATACAGGAATACTTTTTAAGGAGACAGACATCGATGGAAGTTTTTTATCTCGAGAATATGAATCTCAGAGTAACAATCAATCTTAAGGGAGCCGAGGTATCCCGTGTTCTCAGTAAGGAAAAGGGAATCGAATATATGCATGCCGCAGACAGTACATTCTGGAACAGGACTGCACCGGTACTTTTTCCTATTGTAGGAAGCCTGAAGGATAAGACTCTCAGAGCTGAAGGCAAGGAATATACTATGTCACAGCATGGATTTGCGAGAGATATGGATTTCAAGTTTGTGAAGCAGAATAATAAGTCAATTCTTTTCAGACTTGAATCGAATTCTTTTACAAAGGAGCTTTATCCTTATAAGTTTGCTTTGGAGGTTTCATATCTTCTTGAGGGTTATAAGCTGAAATGCAGCTGGAAGGTTATCAATACAGATACAAGAGACATACATTTCCAGATTGGCGGACATCCTGCTTTTATGTGTCCGATAGATAAGAAGACAAAGCAGAGTGATTATTATATCGCATTTGATACAGATAAGCCGCTTAAGTATTCACTTCTTAAGGATGGTCTTGTAGCATCAGAGGATAATGAGCTGATTACGGAAGATGGAATGCTAAAGATTGATGAACACTTGTTTGACAAAGATGCACTTATTTTTGAAAATCAGGGCGTTAAGAGAATTGAATTATGTAAACCTGACAAGATGGTATATCTTTCAGTATCATTTGATGCACCTCTTTTCGGACTTTGGTCACCTGCAGGAAAGGGTGCACCGTTTATCTGTATCGAACCTTGGTACGGAAGAGCCGATAAAACGGACTTTAACGGAACTATAGCAGAACGTGATTTTGATAACAGTCTTGCACCGGGCGAGACATTTGAAGCTTCATATGATATTGAGTTCCTGTAAAAAACAGTATGTTTTCAGGACTACATATCGCTGAATTATGTTAACCAAACTGGAGTACGGCTTGACAAAAGACTGAAACAGTTTATAATGGGAAAGAAACTTAAAATTATTTCAGGAGGACATTAGTAATGAACAAGACAGAGTTAGTTGCAGCTATAGCAGAAAAGGCAGGCCTTTCAAAGGTTGATTCAGAGAAGGCTCTTAAGGCTTTCGTTGAGACTGTAACTGAAGCTATGAAGAAGGGTGATAAGGTTTCACTTGTTGGATTCGGTACATTTGAGAAGACAAAGAGAGAAGCTAGAGAAGGTATCAATCCTGCAACAAAGCAGAAGATCAAGATTGCTGCTTCTTATTCACCAAAGTTTAAGGCTGGTAAGGCTCTTAAGGATGCAATGAACTAATTGATTCATTCTTGCCGCGGTCCTGAACGGACCGCGGTTTTTTTGACTATAAGGAGACGAAATGAGACTGGATAAGTATTTAAAGGTATCCCGACTGATCAAGAGACGTACGGTTGCCAACGATGCATGTGATGCCGGAAGAGTATCTGTGAATGGGAAGGTTGCAAGGGCATCGTATGACGTTAAGGTCGGAGATGAGATTGAGATCGCGTTTGGTAACAAGACAGATAAGGTAAGAGTAACAAGGGTTGCGGAAACTGTTAAGAAGGATGATGCAGCGGAAATGTATGAAGTGATCACCGGCTGATCCTTTCGGCAATACTGTTTGTAAATTTTACCTTGAAATATAAGCAGATATACTATAAAATTATAGAGTGTATCTTTATGTAAACAAAGGTCGGATAGAATGAGCAAAAGAGTCGTTAGAAGAAAAAGAAAACAATCCGGATTCGTCCTGTTTCTTGCCATGCTCGTGATGGTCATGGTGGTTGTTGCATGCACAGTTCGCAGTATCGGGCTTTATAAAAGGTCCAAGGAGCTGAAGGTTGTTAAGGCAAATCTTGAAGTTCAGCTTCAGGAGGCAAATATCAAATCCGAGCAGCTGAAGGAAAAGGAACTTTATATGCAGACGAAGGATTATATAGAGGATGAGGCTAAGAACAAGCTCGGCCTTGTATATCCGGATGAGATTGTTATCAAACCTAAAGAAAGCGACGATTAAGAGGGTAGGAGATTTGGTCTTCTACCCTTTTTGGATTATAGATAGTTTATGAGAATTGAGCCGGTAAGGAAATTATGAAAGCAGATGATGTTGAAAAGTTCATAAGGAAATATAATATGCTTCAGTCCGGTGACTGTGTTATTGCAGGCGTTTCGGGAGGAGCCGATTCCGTATGTATGCTGCTAATACTTCATGAGCTTTCGGAATCAATGGGTTTTTCCGTGAGAGCCGTACATTTAAATCATATGATCCGCGGTGCTGAAGCTGATAGGGATGAAGCCTTTGTTGCAGAACTCTGTGACAGGATAAATGTGCCGCTTAAGAGCTTTAGGAGAAATGTACCGGAAATTGCTGCAGAAGAAGGACTATCTTCCGAAGAAGCAGGAAGAAAGATCAGATATCAGCTTTTTGAGGAAGCTGCCGATGACGCCAAAAAGGAATTTAAAAGAGTCAGGATTGCTGTTGCTCATAACAGGGATGATCTTGCAGAAACAGTTATTTTTAATATGGCAAGAGGCTCATCACTGAAAGGACTTACGGGAATCAGGCCTGTGAGAGACGATATTATAAGGCCAATCCTATTCGCGGGAAGGAAAGAGATCGAGGAATACCTTGCGGAGAAGGGAGAGAGCTTCTGTACTGATTCGACAAATCTCGGAGATGATTATTCCAGAAATCGTATAAGACATGTGATAATACCTGCACTAAAGGAACTAAATGCGGGTGCTGTCAATCATATATTTGATATGGCCATGGATGCTTCCGACATTTATGATGGAATTGATGAAAGGGCGGCTGCTTTTCTTGAATCATGTGAGATCAGGAAAGGGGAAAGCGGAGAAAATACATTGATCAGGATTCCTGCGACGAGACTGATACAGCTCGGAAAGACTGAAAGAAGCGAGGCTGTACTTGCTGCTATGGCAATGATAGCGGGGCGTAGAAAGGATATTACGAGGAAACATATAGAAGCTGTAATTGATATCGCAGAAGGCTCAAGCGGAAGAAGCGTTTCACTTCCGTATGAAATGTCTGCCGAGAAGCATAATGACACTTTATTTATAGGGCTTCTTTCGGGGGACGGTGCATTTGCGGCGGGAATGGAATACGGTATCGAAGGAAGGTTTGTAACGGACATAGTGGACAACCTTGATTTTTCTGTATTTTCTAAAAATATGTATACGGAAATAATTGATTGTGATAAAATAATAGGCACGTTGCGTATCAGAAAACCGAACGATACTGACACGATCGTAATCAATTCAAGTGGTGGAAGAAAAAAGCTGAGTAAGCTTTTTACTGATATGAAGGTTGACAGATTGTTGAGGGACAGCTATCCGGTTGTGGCAGATGACAGCGATGTAGTATGGCTGCCGGGACTTAGGCTCAGCGAGAAGTATAAGCTTACACCTGACAGCAGCAGAGGACTTAGGATGCAATACATTTTAGAAGGAGGAAATCCGGATGAATGATAATATAAGCGTTTTAATCAGTCAGGAAAAGGTTGAAGCAAGAATACAGGAGATGGCTGATGTTATTTCCGAAGAATATAAGGAGAATGGAGTTCATCTGATCTGTATTCTGAAGGGTAGTGTTTTCTTTATGTGTGAGCTTGCAAAGAGGCTTACATGTCCGACAACAATGGACTTTATATGTACATCAAGTTATGGTGATGGAACACAATCTTCGGGCATTGTTAAATTCTCGAAGGATCTTGATGAGTCTATCGAAGGAAAGCATTGCATAGTAATTGAAGATATCCTGGATTCAGGCAGAACGCTCCATTATGTGATCGGAATGCTTGAAGGAAGGAAGCCGGCATCTCTTAAGGTTATCACGTTACTTGATAAACCGGAAAGAAGAGTTGTTCCGGTAGAACTGGATATGACAGGTTTTGTTGTTCCGGATAAATTTGTTGTTGGTTATGGACTCGATTATGCTCAGAAATACAGAAATCTTCCGTATATCGGTGTGATTGAGTAGATTAATATATATATATATCGAAATCTTATTTAGGATATCGATTAAATAATTGAAATATAGTAGTAGAGAGGAAATATTTAATTTGGAAAAGAGAGTAAGAACGGTGCCGGGATTATATCTCATCCTCCTTCTGGTAGGTGTAGCTATATTCTATGCACTGTCAGGAAGATTGGGTAAGGAGACTCCGGGCTATACAAATGAGGATCTGAAAACCAGTCTGAAAAACCATGAGATTGTTCAAGTGGGCATTTATCCGAATCATGAGGTTCCGACAGGAACGGTAATGGTTGTTTTTCAGGGAGATAATGCAATTAAGTATTATACTTCTGATGTTAAGGATACACAGAAGATACTTGATGATGACGGAGAAGTTCCATATGAACTCTATGATGTAAAGAGACAGACTTTCTTCGAGAAACTTCTGCCTTATCTTTTTGCAACACTCATGTTTATAATGCTTGTTCCTATGTTGATCGGAGGAGCTTCATCGGGTGGTGGTCATTCACAGCTTCTTAATTTTGGAAAGAGTAGAGCTAAGAAGGATGAAGAAACAGGATTAACATTTGCTGATGTTGCAGGACTTGAGGAAGAGAAGGAAGAACTTGCAGAGGTCGTAGATTTTCTTAAAGATCCCGATAAGTATACTAAGATGGGAGCCAGAATTCCTAAGGGTATTATCCTTGTAGGCTCTCCGGGAACAGGTAAAACACTTCTGGCTAAAGCTGTTTCGGGTGAAGCAGGAGTTCCGTTTTTCTCGATATCGGGTTCTGATTTCGTAGAAATGTTTGTCGGTGTCGGTGCTTCGAGAGTAAGAGATCTTTTTGCAGATGCTAAAAGAAGTGCACCATGTATTGTATTTATAGATGAGATTGATGCGGTTGCAAGACGTCGTGGTACAGGTCTTGGTGGCGGACATGATGAGAGAGAGCAGACACTCAATCAGCTTCTGGTTGAAATGGATGGTTTCTCAGATAATGAAGGAATTATCGTAATGGCTGCAACAAACCGTGTTGATATATTGGATCCTGCTATTATGCGTCCGGGTAGATTTGACCGTAAGGTTGCGGTGGGTCTTCCTGATATAAAGGGCCGTGAAGAGATTCTGAAAATTCATGTCAGAAAGAAGCCGTTAAGTGATGAGGTGGATCTGCATGAAATAGCCAGAACGACTGCAGGATTTTCCGGAGCTGATCTTGAGAACCTTATGAATGAAGCTGCTATTCTGTCTGCAAAGAAGGATAAGAAGTTTATCGGAAAAGAAGAAGTGGATGATTCATTTATCAAGGTCGGAATGGGAACAGAGAAAAGATCAAGAATCGTTTCTGAGAGAGATAAGAAGATTACGGCATATCATGAGTCGGGACATGCGATCCTGCTTCATGAGTTAAGCGAGATGGATCCTGTTTATACTGTTTCAATCATTCCTACCGGAGTCGGTGCTGCAGGTTATACAATGCCAATTTCGGAAAATGATAATCAGTTTAATACTAAGAAGAAGATGCTTCAGAACATTATGGTATTTTTCGGAGGCAGAATAGCCGAGGAAATAATTTTCGATGATATAACAACAGGAGCATCACAGGATATCAAGCAGGCATCAAAGCTTGTCAGAGAGATGATCATGAAATATGGTTTCTCTGAAAAGCTGGGTCTTATAAATTATGAGGCCGGTGACAGTGATGAAGTATTCCTTGGTAGAGAACTTGGTCATGAAAAGCCTTACGGAGCACAGACAGCAAGCGTGATTGACGAAGAAGTTAAGCGTATCGTAGACAGCTGTTACAAGGAAGCAAGAGCGGTTATTGAATCGAAACTTGACATTCTTCACAAATCTGCAGAGCTGCTTCTTGAGAAAGAAAAGATTACGGGTGCCGAGTTTGATGCACTTTTTACATAGGAAAATGCCTTATTTAAAGGTAAAAATGTATAAAATGACAGAAGGCCGCAAAACGTTTAGCTAAAATTTACAAAAAGATTATGCAAAAAAAATTATTTTTGTGAACATCTTTTTCCGGGGGTATGTATAATATACTTGTAACCCCCAATACATTATATAGTTTTTTGCTACACCCCATAAGTAACAAAATACCTTCTCCAAAAGAGCTCGTCTACCCCGACGAGCTCTTTTACTATCCCTTTATTCATGCGGGTTCCCGCGATTTTAGAAAAAATTCCCAAACCTCTAAAAAAGAACGAAATTCTGTTTTTTTGCCAAATCCTTTGCCAAATGATGTAAAAAAACGTGTAAGATATTAGAAGAATCAAAGGGTTTTGAAAAATTAAAAATGCATAAAAAGCTGCAGAGCTGAAATTTGTCCAATGTATCTGTATATACTCCTATATGCTGCAGAATTATAGAAATGCTATATGCTGAATTATAGAAATGCTTGACAAAAGCATAACTACAGGATAAACTGATAAACGAAAAAATAAGAGGAAAGCGAGGTAAATACTATATGGCAAAGAGAAATAACATCGTAACTATATACAGTATGAGGACCTCGGTTGAATTTTGTATTTAATCCTTTTTTTGTAGATATGATTTGATTTATTTGGCCGTGGCGTATTAGTCGCGGCTTTTTTATATCTGCTCTTCCCTTTAGGTCTCCATACTGTATATTTCAGACTCGAAAACAATATAACAGAATGGAGATTTTATGAATAATAAAACCGAAAAATGTAATTTTTATGTCAGCAATCTGATTTGTTTTACATTAGTAAATATTCTATGGCAGACAGGCTCGACTTTGGTACATCCAGAGACATCACTTATATACTTGTTAGAGGAAATAAAAGCAAGCAATTTTGCAGTTGCTTCTGTTGTACCAACATTCCTGTTTTTCAGTTCAGTTCCTTGTGTATTTTGGGGGAGTGTAATACATGTAAACAGGAATATGAGAAAAGTCCTGTATTTGTCTTGCTTATGGATAATAGTTCCATATTTACTGATTTACTTAATCATGGGATATATGGATGGGAGTACTGATGTTTTTATCAGACTTCTTTTTGTTTTACTGATAGTAAGCAATGTGGGATTATCTCTTGAAGCAGTTGCTTATCAGAATTATGTTTCATATGTGGTACCTGAAAAAAAGAGAGGTACACTGTGGGGAATAGTATTTTCATTTGGATATGTGCTAAGTTTACTGGCTTATCCTGTAATGAATTACATGAACAGTCATCTATCAACTTATATGTACTATAGAACTGGATTTCTGATATTTTTTATTTTTGCACTAGCCGCTACTCACTTCTTTTTACTGGTAAAAGAACCGGAAGAACAAATAATACTATCTGAGGAAAAGACTGATTGGAAAAGGTATTTTTCATCATGCAAGGAGATATTAGTCAAAGATAAGAATTTCACGAGATATCTCCTAATACAGTATTTAGGGAACTTTAGTATATGTATTACAAGTTTTTCACTTGTATATATAATCGGTCTTTTTAAGACTACGAATGATGAGACAATCAGATTTACGATAATTTATTGTATGGTATTTGGAATTGGTTCCTTTGTTGCCGGACGATTAGGAGATAAGAAGGGTTTCTATAGTGTAATGATGATATCGTTCGTCATTGTGATCATTTTTACAACATTACTAATCATAAATAAATCTGAGATGATGTCGTATATACTTTATGCTTTTATTATTTTCGGTCTAGGCATGAAGGAGGTCGCAAATATAAATATACCTATAGATTCGACCAGAAATCCGAACAAAGCTCAACATATAGGTATTGCAAAGACAGTAACGGCGCCATCGCTTCTAATATCGTTGTTGTTGGGGCAATTAGTGGATAAAGGAAGCTTGAGTGTTGAAAATGTTCTTTGGATATCTGTTGGAGGATTGATTATGGGTTTTATACTAAACTGTATTTTTGTAAAAGAACCACGAACGGTTGGAAGTAATAATCGTTAATCTAATCAGGAATCAAATGAACCAAGAAATATGAGAATCGATAGCGAATTATATCAGAATAAACTTTTGGATGAATATTTCAAGTCATGAGAGGAAAATCGTATGGGACTCTTTGATATTTTAAAATCAAACAAAAATGTAGATGATATTCAGTGGACTCTTCGTGTGGCTAAAGATGAGATGCCGGTAGAACCGGAGACATTTGAAATCAATCTTGATAACTTCTTACAGGATCTTGAGATGGGGGATATAGAGTTTATCGTGCTCGCGCCTTCAGAAGTTGTTAACGGTATTACCTTCCTGCAGGTGGCAAGTAATGGTTACGGATACATGCATGTGGAAGCCGGACTGAATGAGAAGAACCTGGAGGGATTTCCGAGAATTCTGTATAAAGATGATATCAGTGTCGGAGAATGTCTGGATATGTTCATTGCATTTTATAAGCAGGGCAGAGTTGATATTTCCGGATGGGAAGACTTAACTTGAACGAAGAAGCAATGTAATGATTTGTAATGTTAATCAAACGACTGATCTCCGGAATTATTGTATTATGTGTTTGTAAGCGAGAGATACAAAAAATAATCGCAAGAAACAATAATATAAATTCTAAGGAGACCAACTATGAAAACAACAACATCAATCAAAATCGTAACAGTAACACTTGTATTACTTGTAGCAGGATGCTTCCTCAGCATGCTTACAATTAAGAACTACAATCCATTCAATGGTGGATTCCTTACAGCATTATGTGCAAATGTTTGCATTCTCTACTGCGAGATAGAGAGAAAGAAGAGAGAAGATGCAGAGGCGAAGAATGCATCGGCTAATATATAAATCAGATAAACAGAGTTTGTGCCAGCCTATGGGAGTGATCAAATGACTGCTCCTGTAGGCTCTTTTTTTGTTGGTTTGACTATCGTTCGAGTGTATGAAATCAACTCTGTCCAAAAACTTGCAAGCAACGGAACCATTTAGGTTCCATCCATTCTGGGGAGATCCCCAGTCCCCCTTGTGCTTGCACACTGTAACTCAAGATTGCTGTAATACCGGAAGAGGAAGAATAATAATCAAAATCTGAAAACACCCATTGGGCGTTTTTTTTATTTCAACGTACGTTATGATGCCTGAGACAAAAATGAGACAAAATGGAGACAAAATGGAGACGAAATGGAGACGGTAGGTTTACTGTTTTGGAGACAAATTTCTGATAGCCTAAATTGAGAGGCGAAGGAGGTGATGAAATGCCAATAGAGAAATATCCGTATAAACGGGGTGATGAGATATGCCGGGATGCATATTATCGATTGCCTAAATACTTATTTGAATATGAATCGCTTTCCGGATTATCCGTTGAAGCAAAGGTGTTATATGCGAGGTTTCTGGAACTTTTGGAGCTGTCAGCAAGATGCGGATGGTATGACGATGAAGGACGGCTGTATATCAGATTTACACTTAAAAATGTGGAAACGTTCTTTAAGTGCAGCAATCATAAAGCACGCGAGATATTTAAGGAACTGGGAGAGAGTGGAGCCGGATTGATCACCAGGATGGAGCAGGAGAGAGGAAGACCGGCAATCATATATGTTCATAAGTTTGTGAAGGATGATGCCGATCATAGAGAAGTATGCAAAAAATCATACGCCCAAAAGAACCGTGAAGGCGCCCAAAAGAACTATGAGGACGCCCAAAAGAACCGCGATAGCGCCCAAAAGAACTGTGAGCATACGCCCAAAAGAACCGCTAATAATATATATATTAATAAAAATATAAAAGAAAAAGAATATAATAAAGGATTTCGGAAGATGAATCCCTATAATTACTCAACTGATGATTATGAGGAAATATATTCTGAGAAAGGAGACAGCCTGTGAATATAGATAGAGAACTTGGAGAGAACGAGTATATAAATCCAGAAGATGGACTTATATATTGCAGCATCTGCAGAAGACCGAAAGAAAGGATCATGTACTTCCTAGATGAATACAGACATGTACCCGTGATCTGTAAGTGCAGGGAAGAAGAGAAGGAACAGGAAAGATTGGAAGAAGAGAGAAGAGAAAGGATGCTTCGGATAGAGAGATTAAGATTTCTCGGGATGCAGGATAAGAAGCTCCGGGAGTATACATTTGATAATGATAAGGGTTTCTGCCCTGATCTGTATAAGGCACGCAATTATGTCGATAATTTTGCTGAACTGAGCAGATCCGGAAGAGGGCTTATCTTATGTGGACCACCGGGTACGGGAAAAACATATTTTGCGGCTTGTATAGCAAATGCGCTCATAGAACAGGAGATATCGGTTTACATGACAAGCTTCTCGACGTTGATCAATAGACTTACCGGAGTCTTCTCGGAAGATAAGAATACAATCATATCAGATGTAACCGGTCGTGATCTGCTTGTTATAGATGATCTGGGTATAGAACGTAATACCGAGTTTGCATTGGAGCAGGTTTATAACGTTATAGATGCAAGATACAGAAGCGGAAAGCCCATGATAGTTACAACAAATATATCTCTGTATGACCTGCAGAATCCGGGAGACCTGATACATAAGAGGATTTTTGACAGAGTGCTCGAGGTATGTGCCCCGATCATGTTGAATGGTATGAATATCCGGAAGATTAACATGAAAGAAAATAATGAAATAGTAGGAAAAATCATAAATACGATTAGTGAAGGGATGGTGAAAAAGAATGAATAAACCTGAGAGAAACAGTAATGGGAAATATAAGACCGTAGATCATGTGATGAAAGAAATAAACCTCTGCAGGAGTAATGTGATTAAACTCGCTACAGAGGCAAATGCGCTGATCAGGATAGGCAGGGCAGTTCGTATAAATGCTGAGAAACTATATGCCTATATAGATCGGGAATATGGATGCTGATAGATTTATTTCTTGTCATTGAGCTTTTCAAATTCAATGAGATATTCCATGGCACGGATGGCAAATGAATTTAAGGATTCACCTGCATTTTCAGCAGCCTGCTTATAATACTCACGTTTTCCTTTTGGAACACGTATTTTAATATCATCAAAGTTTTTAGTGAGATATTTTTTCTGAGATTTTGCACGTGCCGGGGTGTATGTAGATTTATTATTTTCTGACATGATGATCCATCCTTTGAAATAAATATATGAGACAATCGTACAATACAATAATGGACGTGTCAATGAATATGTATACATACACATAAATATATTGAAAAAGATATGTATACATACTATAATGCAAGTGTATGTATACATAACTGAGTTATTGGAGGGTTTTAGTTGTCTGTAAGATTAGATTCAAAAAGAAGAAGATTGAAAAAGGGCGAGTATGAGAGTAAGGATGGATATTACACTTATAGAGTGATGTTAGAAGGAAAGAGATATATCCTCTCAGCCAATTCATTATCAGAGCTTCGCGATAAAGAGAATGAATTCTATGACAATCTGGATAGTGGAATTGATATAGATAAGAGTAAGATCACTATAAATGATATTGCCGATAAGTACCTGAGTGATAAGCAGAGAACGGTACAGGTAACAACTTATCACACGATGTTGGCCATTTATGACCGGTATGCCAGAAACACAATTGGAAAGAAGAGGCTGCTGGATCTGAAACGTTCTCATGTTAAGGATTTTTATCTTGATCTGATAAGTGGAAATAAAAAGATCAGTATATCAACGCTTTCCAGGCTCGATACAGTATTAAAGCCCATGGTTGAAACGGCAGTCAACGATGATATTATCCTCAAGAATCCATTCAGAGGGGTTATAGGAGAAATCAGGGGCGAGAGTCATTTTTCAAACAAAAAGATACCGGCATTAACTGTAAAGCAGCAGAATGCATTTATGGATTATGTCTTTAATATGGATAAGCACATATATATCAGGAATATGATCATCTTCCTGTTGGGAACCGGCTGTAGGATTGGAGAAACGGTAGGCCTCAGATGGAGTGACATAGACTTTGACAGGAATACAGTCAGTATAAATCATGCTGTGGGTTATATAAGGCAAAATGGGCACTATAGGCAGATATTTAAGAGTACTAAGTCAAAAGCCGGAGAAAGGGAGATTCCGATGCTCACAGAGGTCAGAAAAGCGTTGCTGAATGAGAAAAGGATGCAGGAAATACTTGGACTCGATCAACCGGTAATTGAGGGATATACGGGTTTTGTATTTCTTTCTGAAAGAGGGACAATCTTTACCAGAGAGAATGTTGCAACACAAATCAAACAGATAATCAGAGAATATAACAAAGAACATATGGAGGCTCCACTTCCGATGTTTACGACACATCAGTTAAGGCATACCTTTGCAACAATGCTGTGTAGAAACACAAGTGATCTTAAGGCTATCCAAAAGATTCTGGGCCATGCTGATATAAGTACAACGCTGAATGTATATGCAGATGCAACTGAGGAAGGTGTCAATGATTCCATGAAGGCATTGGAAGGAGTTATGTTTAATAATGGTAAGTAGAGTAAAGGGGCTGTAAAGCCCCTTTATTGCTATAAAAAGTAAAATGGATTTGGTATAATTTAGAAATGTATAAATTTAAGTGAATACTGAAATTGAACACTATGTTGTTAATCCACTATATAAAGGGAAAAAGTTCAAGAGTAAAAAGTATATTACAGAAAAATGCAAATGCCTAGTGATTGACCATGATTATATACTGGGCTATAAATGAAAGTTTCTAATGATTGGGGATTAAGGAAACTGTAATAGGGAAGGAACAAGAGCAAGAATAATATAGATTTATATTAATATAGATATATGGAGAGAGAAGATATGGAATTTAATATGAATACTCCGGCATATTTTAAAGATATATATGGTGTGGATGACGAAGTGTATAGATATTGTCAAAAACTGCATGATTTTTTTAAAACAAAAGAATATAGTGATACTCTCTCAACTATCGGAATTATGCCTGTGGCAGCACCAAAAGAATTGTATGAACAAGGCTTATGGAAAGAGCATAAAAGATTTATAGGATATGGAGCGTGCGCCAGTATTTCTATAAGAATGGACTATGAAGAATATCTTCAAGCTGATAGTTATGAAAAGACTAAGATAATAAGAGATACAGTGATTCAAGCAATAAAAAAAATTAAATCTAAGCTTGATTATAATTCCTTCATTGAGGATTTGATGTCGATAGAATTAGATCAATAGTATATATTATTACGGATAAGGGATATCAAATGAGATTAAAGAGTATAAATGTTTTTTCAGATTATTTAGGTGATGAGAAAAATACTAAAATGCGTACTGGGGTATTAAGAGCTGATTCGGATTTTATGGATTATGTTTTTTGTATCAATACAAAATATGTAGATAATTCCTATTTACGACAACTCAATATATGCTGTAGTCCTTCTGTAAAAGAGATTTGTGTTAATCAAGATTTTCATGATGGATATCCAGTAATAGCTGTTCCATTTGATTATTCACAATACATTGAATTGAGTGAAGATGAAAGAGATATATATTGGATTGATACTGTTGAGCAAGTGTTTATGTTCCTTGATCCAAGGATGAAATGTGAGGATGATAAGCTAAAAGAATTTATTGCCTGCTTACGAGAAGGTGATATCAAAATGTATAAACAAAAAGTTAAGGAAGCTTATGAAAAATGGAATAAAACTTTAAGTGAGAGCATGAAAGGGTAATGTTAAATGACGGCAGAAGAAGTTTTTTGTGATTTGATAGAAAAATATGGTGAAGATTTTAATTGGCGAATGCTTCCATTCTCTGATAAGGATTTTGTTGAAGAATTAAAAAAGGAAATAGGAAATGACGATATCCTTTTTAAGAATGCTGTATGGGCAGTTGCTAGAAGTTATTCAAATGATGACGTGCTATATCTTGTAGGAAGTAAAGATGGTATAGATGTGTACAGGATTTATCATCTTACATATAGCTATACAAATACAAATGAATATCCAAGTTATCAAGAGTTTGTTGGCATAGAGAGTGTGCGGGATTATATAGAAAAACAATATATAGAAGAGATGGGATAAAAAAAGATGGATTTCAACGATAAATTAGGACAATTTACTTGTGAAAATAAAGGCTTAATCTTTGTATGGGATTATGAACCTGAAGAAGAGATTAGCGATGTTATTTGTATGCTTACTGAAAACTATTATTCTCATTTGGATGAAATTGTGCAGTTTATGTTGCCTGATTTAAAGCAGGTGTATGGAGATATTGATGTAGAAGCTGTAAAAGAGAAACTGGGTAAGCCAATTATTGATTATGATAATGGTCGAGTTTCTTATCTTGAACAGCGGTTTGATAGCATACATATTTTTGATTTTGAATTTTTGGATGATGCATTTGAGCAATTACAGTATTTTTCAATTGATGGATAATACTAATTGGAGTTGGACTAGAGATATGAGTAAAGTTAACGAACAAGCTATAAAACATTATTTTCGTATTGTTTCATATTATTGTAATAAAATCGTTGAATATTTTAACTTGAAATATGATGCAAATATCAATGATGTTCGGTCTTTGATCCATTTTCAGACCATGAATCGAATTTGGAAATTTGTAATAGAAGATACGGAAATTCTTTTTCATGGAACAGGTTGTTCAGCATATAAGAATTGCGAGGAAATATGTGGATGGGATTTTTCTGGTAATGGCTACTGGAGTGTGATTGTAGATGTATATATGGTTACTTTAACGTTGAAACATATTTCTGAATATGGAGAGGTGGAAGTAGAAGATATCAGAGAACTGAGTGACAGACTTGTACATAATGGGATTTTAGTAAAAACAAGTGTGACTACATATAGAGTTAAAACTGAACATGAATGTGATTTTTGTTGTAGAATAGATATTTCGCAATAGTTGAGGAAACGTAAGTGAGCACATTGCACATATTTTCGAAGAGGGTGAACTTTCAAAAGAGGCAGTTGTTCGGAAATTCCGAACAACTGCTTCTGATGGAAAAAAATATAATGTTCTTTATTATAATATGGATAAACATTAGGGTATGATTATTGATTTAATTTTCAAAAAATATGACGGACGAATAAAACTAAATAATCCTATTGTATGTGGAGATAATGGTATTCCTGAATTATTGAGAGAAATTCTCCAAAAGACAAACGGCATTCAGGAAACAATGATACATCCCCAAACTGGAGAGCAGATAGAAATAGGATGGATTGTTTATTCGTATGATGAAATGATACGTGCTACAAACTACTACAGAAATGAGTATGGTTTATCTGGCACGGCCTTTTCTGACGATGGAGCGGGAAATCCATATTATATATTAGATGACAAGATATATGAATATGATCCAATAGATAATGAGTCATATTTAAAGGCAAAAACATTAATTGATTTTTTTACATAAGAGAACTTTCAGTTTTATTGTTGATGATGAATCGGAGATTGTAGAGCAGTTATATTAAATTAAACCTGTTGTCGGAGAAATTAGTTATGGGAAAACAAATCTCGTTTTATATAGAATATGATTTGGCGGTTATGTTAGCGGAAAAAGCGTTGGAATAAGGGGGCATGATTATAAAAAATGATGCTGTTAACGGCATTGTCACAGAATCAGATACTACAGATATTATTTCAGAAAAGTTTGACATTTATTATTTTCATGTGCCGGAGGCCGGAAAATATTGTGTAAAAAAGTCCGGTGATCGGGAAAACATTGATGATGGCTGTGAATATTGGAGCGCGAGAGAACTTGCTGTTGCTCTTGACTATACAAAATGGGAGAATTTTACCAAAGTAATAACCAAAGCTATGATTTCATGTGAAAACAGTGGGCATAGTGTTATAGACGATTTTCCTGAGGTCAGGAAAATCGTAGAAGCTGGTGCATATAATTGTTTTCGTAGCTGATGGTAATGGGTTTATAAGTGAGGGGTGTTCATATCCAGTGAAAACTAATCCAAAGAAAATTGCATTAATAGGGCTTGCTGCATCTGTAGTCTTCGGGACGTCAGGCTGCATCTTCATTCATAATAATGAACCTAAAGTATATGGTCCTCCGGAAACGGTTCAGGAAGAAGAGAATACAGATTCAGAAGAGGCAAAATTATGGTCTGTAACAGGTATTTTTCTGAAGATCAAAAATGGGTATTATATATTTCTGAGTGAAGAATATAAAGATTATGAAACCAGACTCTATAAAATCAGTCCTGCTATTGATAAAGAAAATGATATATCTTTCGATGAATATACAGATGGAAACATAGTAGAAATCACATATGCTACTATAGGAGAACTTGAACCTCCGGTAATGGATGTTTTATCCATAAAAATGATTGATGATATAACAGAAATTAGTGAAGCAGATCAGAAAGATATCGATTCATTGATAGCGAAGTATAAAGAATATATGAATTAAGGGATGGGGATATACAATGCTTATAAGTAAGTTTAAAAAAGATGAAGATGTTGTAAATATACATGATTTACAAGAACTTATAGGATTAAAACTTCCATCCGATTATGCTGTTTTTCTTCAAAAGTATAATGGGGGAGATACACCTGAAACAAATTGGACAGGAAAAGGTAAAAGTGACATAGTTGCTTTTTATGGTTTCAGAATTGATAATGAATCTTTTGATATTGAAAAAAATATGAGTTTTGTTTTCTTTCAAGAAATGATAGAGAAGAATAAACTGCCAATTGCTGAGAATTGTTCAGGGGATTATTTCTGCTTAGATTGTACGGATGGAAGTGTTTGGTTTGTATATCATGATTTACCTAAAAAGCAAAAAGTAGCAAAGAATTTTATTAAATTTCTTGATGGGTGTAAAAGTAAAGAAATAGGTCATATAAGAACTATAGAAGAAAGAACAAAAGCTTTATATGAGAATTATAAAGAGACGCCATCTGAAAAAAGACTGAAAGGTTGGCAGGAAGAAATAGATTATTATTCTAAGATTAAGCAAGAAGAAGTCATTCTGTAGATTATGTATTCCTTTAGAAAAGGTGGAATATTTTCATTAATCAAAATAATAAGGATCTTATTCTTGGTGCCAAATTCGTTGCCAAATGATGCAGAAAAAGATGCAAAAAGATGAAATTATACGAAAGGTGTAAAAGTCACTAAACCCTTGTAAAATAAGGCGTTACGACACTTTACGACAGTGGACGAAAGTCGTTCGGAAGGCGCCCCATAAGTAACAAAATACCTTCTCCAAAAGAGCGTGTCTACCCCGGCAGGCTCTTTTACTGTTCTCAGTATTTATGCGGGTTTGCGGGCTTTTGCCTGCTTTTTTTATTTCTTCAAAATTGGTTTGCATAACTCAAAAAACTCGCATTTTGTACCAATTTGTACCCAATATTCTCGTCTGTTTTCGTAGTGAAATTCCATTATCTCTGGATTTTGTTACTTTTTTTGCTCCGTTTAAAAACGACATTTTTCGTCTAAAATCAAAAAAATGACCACTATATCTAGTAGTTGCCATTTTTTAATAATCATATTTCGGTTTTCTTTGCCAGCTATTCTATAATATGAAACTATGACATTCCCTAAAAATGCGTTTATACGCATTTTTAGGGAATAAATACTTGAAGAAAAGATAAATAAATGTTATCTTATTCCTAAAAAATGCGTATAGACGCATAAAGAGGTAATATAATGATAATTAAGAGAGATTTGTATCTAAACAGGCTTATAGAACGCCAAAATAATGGGATGATTAAAGTTGTTACAGGAATACGTCGATGCGGAAAATCATTTCTTTTATTTAAATTATATAAGGAATACTTGCTGAATAGCGGAGTGAAGAATGATCATATTATTGAAATAGCGCTGGATGGAATTGATGTTGATGAACTGAGGAATCCGAAAATCTGTTATGCGTATATAGAAAGTAAGATAACCGACAGTGACAAGTATTACGTGTTATTAGATGAAGTGCAATTTATGGACAGATTTGAAGAGGTCTTAAACAGCCTTCTTAGAATTGATAACGTTGATGTATATGTTACCGGAAGTAATTCCAAATTCCTGTCAAAGGATATAGTCACTGAATTCAGAGGAAGAGGTGATGAAATTCATATTTATCCGCTTACTTTTGCTGAGTTTTATAGCGCTTTTGGTGGTGAATTTGATGATGCATGGGATGAATATATAAATTATGGTGGACTTCCGGCTCTTTTGGAAATGAAAAATGCAAATCAGAAGATGAGTTACTTGAAGAACATTTTTGATAATGTATACCTAAAAGATGTTATTGATAGAAATAGAATTAAAACAAAAGATGAGATAAATTCACTTGTTGATATCTTGGCTTCCGCTATTGGTTCACCAACAAATCCAACTAAGATCTCAAATACATTTGCTACAGAAAGAAATAGTAACTATTCAAACAAAACCATTTCCGCACATATTGATTTTTTGGAAGAAGCTTATCTTATATCGAAAGCTAACAGATATGATATTAAAGATCGAAAGTATATAGCAGCAAATCTGAAGTATTACTTTACAGATGTTGGGTTAAGAAATGCAAGGCTTAATTTCAGACAGCAGGAACCTACACATTTAATGGAAAACATTGTTTATAATGAGCTTGTTACAAGAGGGTATTCTGTTGATGTTGGTATTGTTGAAATAAATCAGAAAAATACTGAAGGAAAAAATGTTAGAAAACAGCTTGAGGTTGATTTTGTAACAAATTTAGGAAGTCAGCGATATTATATCCAGGTAGCCTATGATTTATCAACAGAGGAAAAGCAGAAGCAGGAATATAATTCATTAAGACATATTGCTGATTCATTCAAAAAAATTATTATTATTGGGGGAACAGCAAAACCTTGGAGAAATGAAGATGGTTATGTAATAATGGGAATGAAGTATTTTCTCATGAATGCTGATAGTTTAGAGTTTTAATACCAATAATTACTTGAATAATAACTTTCGGTTTTGCTGACTATTGTGTGGAAAAGATTATCATATAATAAAGGACGAGCATATGGCTAAGGATAAAATGTATCAAGCAATGAAAGATATCGCAAGGAGTAAGGGGATAAAGGCATCTCCTGAGCATGATTTATATAAGATGTACGCTCCTTATTTTTTGAATGTATTTTACTATGAAATAGTGGATAAAAAAGCGAAAAAAATGAATATGAATATTCATTATGAAGCTAAGTACTCATATTTCGATGATCTTAAACTATTTATTATTGAACCGGATTCAACTATTAAAATCACTGATAAGATTCGTGCCAATAGTGTGATTCAATTTCAGTCAATCATTGAAAAAGAAGTTATCGAATTTGATTTTGACGGAAAGGATGAATCATTTATAGAAATAGCTGAAAAGGTGTTTGAACATATTGAAAGATGGTATAAGTCATTTTTTGATGATGTAAAAAACAATTATGGTGATCTTGAAAACTATTTTATTTCGCATCGTGATGAGTTTTTGATGCAGGCAGTTTTTGTATACATTAATCAGAAAAAATATGAGTTGGCTGAGGAGTGTATAAGAAAACTCCCTCAGAAACTAAATTCGAGCCGTTTAATCACTCCTAAAACAAAAAAACAAGAAATCAGTCTGATTGAATCAAATGCCGAAAGCTTTGGAAACTCATTCCTCCGGGATGATATGGATTGTATCAGAGATTATATTGCGGCTCAGAAAAACGGTTTGGAATGGACATCTGAGAGATCCCGTTACGGATTGCTTAATGAAGAAAGATCGTGAATTAAGCTGCTTTACTCGGATGATATAATGATTTATAGAGTGGTAACTCTTAGATAGGATAATAGAGGAAAATAAATGAATATTTATTTGATAATGATGGAAATAACACCTTCTAAGGATAATGATGTAGATGATTGTGTTGGAGCATATGCAAATTGTTTTGTTAAGGCTCCTTCGATAGACATTGCCATCATTACTGGAGAAAAATATATAGAAGAACAAAAATGGATAGTGAAAAGCGTGGAAGAAACTGCTTCGGTATTGCGAGAAGAATATGTAGATGATATTGAGCTGTTAAACGCATATGATGAAGCTTGTGAATATGGTGTATCAGCAATTTTCTATACATGGGATGAAGACGATTCTGAATAGTTATCTTCCAGCATAACTCACTAAGGGGATATTAGATGAAGCATATTGTTACAGTCCAACATACACAGTCAATTCATCATACGAATGGAATGGTAGGTTCGTGGACAGATTGGGATTTAACAGAACTTGGGAAAAAACAGGC